>CESM01088641.1_pt1 | contig 14366 bp, 13 predicted proteins | sample 361421 | NCBI WGS metagenome assembly CESM01 (sample SAMEA2622219, study PRJEB7988) | marine metagenome | isolation source: saline water (ENVO:00002010), including | reverse complement strand
TTTTAAGTTCATGTTGAAGCTCAATATTTCCTTTAGCGTGATCTGCGTACTTAGACCCAGGCCATTTTTCAAATAGATCAGAACGGCCTACTCCATCGCAAAAATTCTTCCAAAACGCTTGCTCGGAAGCCATAAATAAAACATGTCCGTCACTCGATTCATATATTTGATAACGGACACCTTCCCACATTCCCGCTAACCCTGGTGGTCGACGTTCATAATCATCAGATGGATTTCCTGTAACTTCATTTTCTGAACGCTCATATGCTTTCCATGTCTCAATTCGATACCAATCCATGTATGCTGCCGCATCTGATTGAGCAAGCTCCATTTGACATCCGACGCCAGTTTCTCTTGCACGGGTAATGCCAGCCAACAATGCAAATGCTCCAAGCATCGGACCAACATTAATTCCAACGTTTGGCATGTCTCTAGGGATGCGTGTGAAACCTAACTCATCAATTTCTGGAGTGATTAAACCAGCCCAGGTGTCATAAGCAATTCCATGACTCGGCATATTCTGGTAAGGGCCTGATGATCCATAACCCGATAAAGTGCAAAAAACTATTTTTGGATTTATTTTTTGCAATTCTTCATAGCCAAGACCAAGTTTTTTTAAAGCCCCAGGGCGCATAGCTTCTACAACCGCATCTGCTCTTTCAACAAGGTCTTTATAAATAGATTTTCCTTCATCCGTTTTAAGATTCAATGCGACACTTTTTTTCCCACGATGAGTGTGTAAATGAAGGAGTGAAACACCGTCAATTATTGGCCAAGTCATCTGACGAATATAGTCACCTTGAGGTGGTTCAACTTTTATTACGTCTGCGCCGAGGTCTGAAAAAAAAGTTGAAATTAAACCAGGACCCAATAAAGAACTTTCAATTATTCGAACTCCTGACAATAATGGCGTACCACTCATCTGATCACTCCTTCAGACTATTCTATGTGTGAAGCTTATGAGCTTCGCTATTTTATTTCCATTATCATAATTAGAGGATAAGTAAACTTGTTAAATAAGACCTTGATAAAGACAATGGCATGATACGCGAAGTACATTCCAGAGATATTGAAGATGTTCTAAAGCTTAATAATGAGTCCGTCCCCGCTGTGAATAAATTACAGAAGGGTGATCTTGAAAATATTCTCTCAATGTCAAAAAAATCTTGGGTTATAGAGGTAGATGAACATATTGTTGCTGCGTTAATCACGTTAGAGTCAGGGGAGCAATACCAGAGCGATAACTATATTTGGCTTGAAACGCAATTCAAGAACTTTTGCTATGTCGACAGAATTATGGTCGATGTTCATGCAAAACGTAATGGGTACGGTAAGCAACTCTATTTGAATCTTGAAACATACGCTAAAGAAATGGATATGGAAGTCCTCCTTTGTGAAGTTAATGTTGAACCCCCAAACCCTCAGTCATTAGCGTTCCACACTGACCTCGGATGGGAACCATTTCATGACCGAGAACACGGCCCAGGTAAAAAAGTTCGTTATTTCAAGAAACCTATATCCGCAGGTTAAAGACTATAAATATTTTTAGAAATGCTTAGAGGGGGATCTAGGACTCCGCACAGTTAGCGTTAAGGTATGGCTCTTCTTGAAAATAGTGCTAAACAACAGACCAAAACGTCATCTTTTGGTGTCACAAAAAGAGAAAATCACAATTCAGATGATTTTTATAAACGATTTCCTCCTATTAAGCAGGATAAAGATTCGCAGCCTTCGCCACCTTTGACATTGAACAAATTAGTAGTCGGAGACTCTCGAAACATGAGCATTATTAATTCTAATTCTGTAGCACTTGTTGTAACCTCACCACCTTATTTCGCAGGAAAAGAATATGAATTAGATCTGGGAGAAAATGGTATTCCTGCAAGCTACATGGAATATTTACGCATGCTTAAAGATGTTTTTAAAGAATGCTGGCGAGTTCTTGAACCTGGCGGACGAATTGCTGTGAATGTAGCAAACCTTGGACGCAAGCCATACCGTTCGCTAAGTTCAGACATAACACGGATTTTGCAAGACGATATAGGGTTTCTTCTTCGCGGAGAAATTATATGGATAAAAGCAGAGGGAGCGTCAGGAAGTTGCGCATGGGGGTCATTCCAGTCGGCATCAAACCCTGTCCTTCGTGATGTTACAGAACGAGTAATTGTTGCAAGCAAACTCCGACTAGATAGAGCAATTCCAAGAAAAAAACGTAAAGAAATAGGTTTACCACATCTCGACACGATAAAAAAAGAAGATTTTCTAGCTTGGACATTAGACACTTGGCGCATACAACCAGAATCTGCGAAAAGAGTAGGACACCCTGCCCCGTTTCCAGTGGAGCTACCTAGACGTCTCATTGAACTCTATTCATATAAAGGAGATGCAATACTAGATCCTTTTTGTGGGGCTGGAACAACCGCACTTGCTGCGAAAACCTCAGGACGGCACTACCTCGGCTTTGATACGGATAAAAATTACATCGAACTTGCAAACAAACGATTATCTTCTTTATAGGGAAGCAGGATTTTTAAATCCAACCAACGACACGCTTTACTAAAACATCAACAAACGTTTCATCACTATCTTGTAGTTCAGTATCGAAAGCGTCCCTTCCTCCTACAAGCCGGTGCGCAAGTAACAATTTCGTTACCCGAACGTCTTCTAATAACAAATCAAATGGATAATCGCTTACACCCTCTGAATACAAAACATTGTGATAATGGCGTAACAAAGTATCTTCTTCATTTTTATGCTCTGGATTAAGCGCAGTCGTAATGAAGTAAGCTACGTCCCAACCAGGCCGCCCTTTTGAAAGTATTTGAAAATCTATTACAACAATGCTCCCATCAGGACGGTACAGGATGTTATCTAAACGGTAGTCGCCATGAAGTAGCGTCCAAGGAGGTTTTCCTAATGGCTCAAGCAATTCTGGAATCTCTCTTTGCGCTTTATCAAGGATTTGAAGCTTCTCAGGACCTATAAGAGTTCCAAAACGACTAACAAACTCTTCTCTATTTCGGAGATAACTCGCTTGCCATACTTTCGGTAGCCGATCCAATGACCAGATTCTCGGAGAAATCTCTATAGAAGAATCCTTTAACCAGTGATGGGCATGGAACCTCGCTAATGAAGTTAATGCCAGCAACGCATCATCAAGCGAACCACCTGCTACTTGACTTGGAGGCCGGGCATCATCTATATCTTCAAGGATAAGAACATACCGTCTTAGCTTTGGATTCTTCCCCGCTAATTGTAAGAATTTCACAGTCAACCAATTCACTCCCCTTGGAGGTAAATAAGTAAAAAGGAATTCAATGACTTTATCCAACCAAGGCGTTGGGTCGTCATCCATAGCTGCGAAATAGGCAATGGGCATAGGAAGCCCCATATCATCTCCAAGCCTGCTGTACGCGATAACTTCACGTTCATAGAGCTGTAAACCTTCTCCCAACCCTCTATTTGCTGGGATTTTTGAAGGAACCTTTACGATTACAGATATAGGTAAATCTTCCCGAGAAGCATCCCATTGAAGAAAACATCTATAAACCTCACCAACAAACCCTATACCAGTCCCGATAACATCTTGATCTACGTGAAGAACAGCAGCACCATATTGTGGTTGCAGAATTTCCGTAAACCATTCAGCCGTGAATTCTTCCCCCCTTTGAGGAATAGATAATTTTGGTTTCTTTCCCATGTCCCCCCACCAACTACAGTCGTCTTAAGACTGCCAGACATGGAAGGAATAGACAAAAGCAATGAAATTAGATTTATCAGAAGTTTTAAAATCAGAAAATCAATTATTAGATCTGTACCATGCACCAACAGAGGTGGTTCTTAACAAAGAAACAAGTATTTTTGACAAAGGATGTAAAGATTTTATAGAAGTTTCAACTTTCGTCTTAATGGGAACGGTAGGGGCTAATGGCAAACTTGATGTTTCCCCAAGAGGAGGCCCACCCGGGTTTATAAAAGTACTTGATGAAAGCCATTTAGCTATCCCGGACCTTAATGGAAACAATCGACTTGATTCGATACGGAACATAATTAACCAAGGAAACATCGGGTTACTTTTTATAATCCCTGGGCTGGGAGAAACGTTACGAGTTAATGGAAAAGCCTGTGTAACTACAGAAAATTCAATTTTAGAAATATTTACTGAAGAGGTAAAAAAACCTAAAACAGCGATTGTGGTAGAAATCGAAACAGGGTTTATTCATTGTGCAAAATCTTTTATGCGAGGAGGCCTATGGAATCCAGAAACATGGGAAGAAAGCGACTGCCGTCCTTCAGCAGGTCAAATACTAGTTGACCACTCGGGATTAAACGATGAATTAACAGGGGAAGAGTTAGAGAAAATATTAGAAGCGGGATATAAGCATGACCTAGGTTTAGACATCCCCGATTAAAGAAGAAACGTAAAGGCAAATTTGGAAATTCCTGAAGATAAACCAGTAATTGGAACACTTAACGAAGGATCATTGCACTCAGCAATGAAAATCTTATACACAAAAGCAGGAGACCAACTTGAGGTTCCTATTGACGGGTACGTGGTTGATATTTGGAGAAATACCCAAAAAGAAAATGTAATTATTGAAATACAAACATCTTCTTTTGGTTCCATGAGAAAGAAATTGGAATCATTATTACAAAATTATGAAATTAAAGTCGTATATCCAATAGCAATAGAAACGCACTTACGGAAACCAAGTAATAAAGTAAGAAAATCTCCTAAAAAAGGTTCGATTTATACAATTTTCAATGAATTAGTATCAATCACTGAATTATTACAAGAACCAAATTTGAGTTTTGATGCTGTCCTCACAACGGTCACAAAAATTCAAGAATATGACCCGAAGCTCAGAAGGAACCGTGGCGGTTACAGGACAGTAAATACAGAATTGAAGGAGATTCATTCAACGCAACACTTTGATGGGATAACAGATTTCATGCAGCTACTGCCCTCTGATCTTCCAAAGGTTTTCACAACAGCTGATATTGCGGCATCTGCACGAGTACCTCGACAAATTGCACAACAAATGGCTTACTGTTTTAGAAAAACGAACGTAATAGAGGAAATTGGAAGTACTCGAAGAGGGAAAGAATATAAATATCTTTGAATTACAAATCTTCTAATATTAATCGGGCATTTATGTCAACGACATGGTTAAATATTCGGGTAACGTACGCTTCTGCCATGGCAGCTCCGCGCTCATTGCCTGTATCGAACGAAGCTATAAGAGACATAGCGCCAACAGTGTAATAAAGAACTGCTTGACGGTAATGCAAAACAGCGTCATCAAATGCGTAACTCACCCCGTTTTCAGCAAGTGCTTTAATCCAATGCTCAATATACAATTCCCAATTGGCTGCAGCGATGCCCTGAGGAACACTATTTCCGACTAAGTATGCAATATCATTTATGCCTCGTCCTCGGAGACAAAGCTGAAAATCAATAAAAGCTACATCTTGTTCGTCTGTTTTAGAAAAAAATAGATTATCTAAACGAGTATCGGCATGGGAGAAAGTATGGGGGCTACCAGCAAACAACAACATCAACTGCTCAAATTTGGGCTCTAAAAGTTGAGCGACTTCAATGCTTTCTGCCGGCACTTTAGAATCCCATTCGTTTACTAGCACTGGAAGTCCAGCCCTATAAATTCCAGGCACTGCTGCCATGTATGCCGGATCATCAGGATTAGGCAACCAATCAAGTACCTCAAGGTTAGGATTTCCCCACCATTCAGCATGGAACCCGGCCAAAATATTAATCGCACTTAAAACTTGTTCATGTGTTGCTCCCTTAATTTGATCTCCCACAACATAGTCGTTTGACAGATTTTCAATTAAAAGAACGAAACGTCCATCATCTCCCATAAATGAGTAAAAACATTGTGGAACACGCAGAGAAGATGAAGAAGCGACTGTTTGATAGAAAGCAACTTCTCGCGCATATATTCCTAATGCTTGGGCAACTGCAAGATTTTCCGGTTCTATGCAAGGAAGTTTTACAACTAATGAATCCGGTGCTTGTCCTTGATTCACATAAGACACTCTCAGAAGGCCGATTTCGCCAAAGATTCCTGTTCCTTCTCCAATATTTTCACATGTAATAGATTTAATTTTTACATCTTGAAACTGATCAGATGAATGTAATGCTTGTTCGAGCCAAGCACTAGTTACGTGTGACAGATCAAGTGGTATTTCCATAACAAGATTCCTTTCCTATACATACTGTTCCAGCGGCCTATTAAAAAATCAAAACTAGGTTTACATTAGCGTGATAACTAAACCGCTCACCCCTAGCAGAAGGTACGCTAAAGAAAAGATCAATGAGTCAACCGTGGTACTTATAAATAAAATTCAACAATATTTTGAGAATAGAAAACTTTCAGTGAATCCGTTAGTTGCTGAACTTCAGAGAGCGTTATCACGAGACCGTGTTCTAGAAGAGGAAGAAGACAGGCTTTTACATTCAAAAGACGAATCAGTTTTTGAAGGAGGATTAGCAGGTCCAGTTTGCTTCCCAAAAACGAGAGAAGAAGTGCAAGCTATTATGCGAATAGCGCAACAATTTGAGCATTCGGTAGTTCCGCGTGGAGCTGGAAGCGGGCTAGCAGGAGGAGCGGTTCCTTTAGGTGCTCCAATAGTTGTAGCGATGACAGAAATGAACAAAATAATTGAAGTTGATATTGATAATAGAATCGCATGGGTAGAACCAGGAGTTATCAACCTTGAGTTAAGTGAATATTTAAGGCCAATGGGGTTTCATTATGCTCCTGACCCGTCGAGTCAACAAATATGCACCATTGGTGGAAATGTAGCGAATAACTCTGGAGGCCCGCATTGTCTTGCAGATGGGGTAACCGATAGTCATGTCTTAGCGATAGAGGTTGTTCTCCCAGATGGCGAAATAGGTCAATTTGGAGGAATTGATCCAGAACCTAGCGGACTAGATCTAAGAGGCGCATTTATTGGAAGCGAAGGAACTTTAGGGATAACAACAAAAATAGCGGTTCGGCTCACACCGAACCCTGAAGAAGTACAAACTATTTTGATCTCCTTCGCTACTATGCGCAAAGCAGCAGAAACAGTAAGCGCAGTTATTGCGAATGGAATTGTTCCAGCGGCGATGGAAGCAATGGATCAAAAGACTATTGAGGTAATTGAAAAACATATACCTGCGGGCTATCCCACCGATGTTGGAGCGGTGCTCCTTGTTGAAGTAGAAGGTTTGCCTGATGGGGTAGAGAATGACGCATTACAAATTTGCGAAATTGCTGAGGCTCACGAAGCTTTAGATATAAAACTTGCTCAAAATTCTTGGCAGAGAGAAGCACTATGGAAAGGAAGAAAGTCAGCATTTGGAGCTAGTACGTATATAGCCCCTAACTATTATTTACATGACACTGTTGTTCCTCGCTCACAACTCGCCGATGTCCTTGACAAGGTAAACGAATTAGCAGCTACGAATGAGTTAACAGTGATGAATGTCTTTCATGCTGGTGATGGAAACCTACACCCCCTTATTTTGTTTAACGCTGAAGAAGAAGGAACTATGGAACGCGTGCATGCTGTTGCGGCTGAAATAGTAAAGATTTCTCTAGAAGCCGGAGGAGTGCTCTCCGGAGAACATGGAATAGGAATAGAGAAACAGGAATTTATGAGCGAATTGTTCACTGATGAGGATTTAAGGCATCAAAATAAGCTTCGATATGCATTTGACCCTCAATGCCGGATAAACCCAGGAAAAATCTTACCTATGGGACATTCATGTGCTGATATTCAGACATTGCATAAACCACCTGAAGGAATCTGGGTATAACAATGAAGGAACCTTTTGATTCGGTGATACAAGAATTTGCGAAAGAAGTAGGTTGTACTGGTCCAGTCGCTGTTGAAGGTGGAAAAACCCGATGGAATCTACACGGGTTACCTACCCCAGGGACAAATATTATTCGTGCACCAAGAGGGGATATCACCCATATGCCTGAAGAGATGACCGTAAAGGTTCGAGCTGGAACAACAGTTATGGAACTTCATAAGCACCTTAAAGTAAATGGGCAACGAACTAGCCTTCCGGAAAGGGGAGGAACAGTTGGTGGTGCAATCGCTGTTGGAGAGAATGATCTAAATCTTTTAGGTAAAGGTCGAGTTAGAGATGCTGTATTACAAATAAGGTATATTTCTGCTGATGGAGAGATCATTACGTGTGGGGCACCAGTAGTCAAAAACGTTAGTGGGTTTAGCCTGCATAAATTGATGGTTGGTTCTCTGGGAACATTGGGAGTTATTGCAGAGACCACACTTCGCACAAATCCAATTCCAGATGTGAGTACATGGATTACGGCATCGTCTAAAAATCCACTAGTTATTTTTAATGCACTTTATAAGCCATCAGCTGTTCTATGGGATGGAGAAACAATATGGGTTCATTTAGAAGGGCATGTTTCTGATGTTACAAACCAAAGAAAGGCTTTATTTAATCTTGGTAACTTTGAAGAGGTAGAGGATGCTCCTGGACTCCCTCGTTATAGATGGTCAATGAAACCGTCTGATTTAATTCAAATAGATCGGGAAGAAACTGGAAATTTCGTAGCTTCGATAGGAGTAGGAACGCTTTGGGCAGATCGGCCTCAAACTCGTAAGCCCGTTGACTTAATTTCAGAGAGAATCACGAAGGAATTAAAACATCAATTTGATCCAGATGGCAGATTAAACCCGGGTAGGACTTTTTTATAGTGCCCATTCCCTAGAGGAAATTACCGGTTTCTTTCTCCGATACGAAAACATAATTAAATAAGAGATATCCTTTGGGTAGGGAAGATGGCATAGAAGAAGGGTCAAATAGAATATGAATTTAGGTTCAGCTGAATTGATTATTATTTTGGTGATTCTACTGGTTCTATTCGGTGGCAAGAAGCTACCTGGATTAGCGCGTTCACTAGGAAAAGCTCAGAAGGAATTTAAAGAAGGCCAAACTGAAGAGATTCAAGAAAACGAAGATAACGAGTAGGCGTTAATTTCTTAGTAATCGGCAATAATTCCATTATCACGTAAAGACGTAATTTCATTGTTGGAATAACCGTGTTCTTCAAGTATCACATGCGTGTTTTGGCCGACATGATCTGCTGACCATTTAATTTCAGGTTTAGTTACACCCCATCGAACAGGCGGGCGAGCCATTTTCATAAGACCGGCATCAGGGTGTTCCCACTCAACAATGGTTTTGTTATTAATGACTTGAGGGTCATTGAAAACATCGTCAACACTATTTACTTGTGCAGCGGGAACTTCTTCAGCGTGCAAACGAGACATAATGTCTATTGTAGAAAAATTTAAAAAAGCATTATGAAGGAGCGTCCCCAGTGCTTCAAAATGAGCAGGAACCATTCGATCTTTCGCTGTTTTAAATCGTTCGTCATCAATCCATTCGGGATGGTCCAGTGCTCTTGATAATCCACTGAATTCTTTGTCAGAAGCTACAAAATAAACTAAATGGCCATCTTTCGTTTGCTGTAAGCGGTAAATCTGATATATAAGAGGGCCAGGTTCAACTGCGTCTCCCCATAATGTATGCCCCATAAAAACATCAGGCCATAACCAATAGATTGCTGCATCAAGCATGGGAATTTCGATGTGTTGTCCGGATGCTTTACCAGATGCGCGGGCGAAAAGAGCTGCCGTGATTGCGTTAGATGCAGTTAAGGCCGTTGTCTTATCGCAAATTATTGTTCTAACTAGATCTGGAATTGGAATATCGGGGCTTTGTTGAATTGAAACAACTCCTGACACAGATTGAACAATTGGGTCATAGACTCGCCAATCGTGATAAGGCCCATCTGGTCCAAATCCCGAAATAGATACATAAATAAGGTCAGGATTTATTTCCAGAAGAGTGTCGGGTCCTATCCCCATACGGTCTACGGCTCCAGGGCGAAAATTTTGAACTATGACATCAGCGGTTTCAACCATTTTTTTCAATACATCAACGCCTTCTTCTTTAGAAAGGTCAAGTGCTATTGAACGCTTACCTCTATTAGAGGAAGCGTACATTGCAGAAATATCACCAACCCGAAACCCACCTATTCTCGTTATATCTCCCATACCTATAGGTTCTATTTTGATAACATCTGCGCCTTGGTCTCCGAGGACCTGACAAGCCATGGGCCCGGAAATGACCGCAGAGATATCAATTACTTTAATTCCATCTAAAGGGCCCGACATAAAAATCCCTCCTTGCAGAAGGAGATTAGTAGATGATTAGGTGAGAGTCACCTTTGGAGTTTAAGCCCCTATGTCTAGAAGGAATTGTTGTATTGCTTTTCCAACAACTTCAGGTTTCTTACTATGGACTGAATGTCCTGCATCTTCAACCACTAAAGACGTTTTCACGTTTAGGTATTTTTCAAAAACTGCCATGGAAGCAGCGAATCTTTTGTCGTATTCACCAACGATTACTAGCGTTGGAACCTTGATTTCGCTTAGCGAATCAATAACCCAAGAGTCAACATGGAGAGCAGCGCCTTCAGAGCCTTCAGGTATATCCATTTTCTTCGCCCCCTCAGTAACAGATAAATTCCATTGTTCACGAGTTTCTTCTTTTCGGAAACCAGGTCCTGCTGCGACAAGAATCAATCCTCGGACCTCTTCAGGATATTTCAGACAATAAGCGAGAGAAAGATAACCACCCAGAGAATGTCCGGCTAGTACCACTTTGTCAACTGTGTCAGGAATAATTGTTTTAAGGTCCCCTAACGTGTGATCACGAGTGTATTGACCGGGAGGTGGAGCTTCTGAATTGCCATGTCCTCGGATGCTCCATGAAATACTTCGTACGTTAGGGCCAAGGTAGTTTATTACTCCATCCCAAGCGTTTCTGTTATCTGCCCATCCGTGAGTGAAAATAACTGTTGATCCTTTTCCGGCATCTTCAACGTCTAGAAAAATAGAACCATTTTCTGTATTCATAATTAATACAGTTTAGATCAAGAAACCTTCAAGGTGAAAACTGAAAAAATCAACTTATGTCATAGTCAGCTGGGTCAATTTCACGAGTTTGTTCCCAATATTCCAGCAAAGAAAACGGCCAATTTTGTGCAGTGCGACCGCTAGCATTTTTGTACCAACTATTCACATTTGACAAGCCCCAAGCCATCCGACTATTTCCCGCATCAATCTTTTTGTTATACGCGTCATGGATGTCCTGTTTAACAGTTACTGATTGTAAATCATTTTCAAGTAAGTATTTAATGCTTTGCGTGATGTAATGCACTTCACACTCAGAGAAATAAATGATGCTTCCATTGATTACAATATTTGTGTTAGGTCCATATAGGAAGAAGAAATTAGGAAAATTTGGAGCAACAATTCCTAAATAGGCACTTGCATCTCCATCCCACTGTTCGTGAAGGTCAATTCCTCCCGCACCGATAACTTTCATTGGAGTTAAGAATTCGGAAGCTTTAAAACCAGTGCCATAGATAATCGCATCAAATTCGGTGTGTTCCCCATCGACAGTTTCAATACCAGTTTCAGTAATGCTTGTTATTTCTTCTGTGCATAGTTTCACACTGTCTCGGCGAAGAGTAGCAGCCCACAATCCGTCATCTATAACGAAACGTTTTGCCCCCAAGGTAAAGTTCGGGGTTACTTTTTCTAACAATTCAGAGTCTTCCGAAAATTCGCTTTGTAAATAGAGGCGAAGCATCAATCCAAGCTCATGATTTTCAGAACTTATAGAATTATCACCTGGATTTTCCCATTCAGGGTCTAATTCAAGTCGAGGAAGTAACCCTTCATGGCTTCTCCAAAAGAGATGAAGTCGGAACCAGTTGTGATAATGGGGGATGTGATCAAAACACCAGAGAAGACTTTCTGGAAGTCGCTGCTGATATTGGGGACGGGGCATTAACCAATTCGGGGTTCTCTGGAAGATGGTAGTGTTTGCTGCGACTTCAGCAACTCTAGGTGTGAACTGAACAGCACTGCATCCAGTTCCGATAACAGCAACGTTCTTTCCTGAAAAGTTATAATCATGATTCCATTGGGCAGAATGCCAAGAATCTCTTTGAAATGAAGCAACCCCTGGAATATCAGGGTAGGAGGGACGGTTAAGTTGCCCTACAGCGCTAATAACACTCTGGCAAATAAATTTCTCTTCACCGGCTGATGAGGAAATATCTAAATTCCAAGTCCCAGTATTTTCATCCCAGACAGCAGTTGAAACGCTGGTGTTAAAACGGATATTTTCGCGAATCCCAAAAATATCAGCGCAATCATTGAAATATTGCAACAACACATCTTGCGTAGAATGGAAATGAGGCCAGTCATGTTTTTGCATAAATGAATAGCAATAAACATGATTTGAAACATCAACTCTGCAACCTGGATACGTATTCTCTAACCATGTTCCACCAATGCCACTATTTTTCTCGAAAAGAACAAAGCTCACGCCAGCTTGTTTCAATCTATATGCAGCAAGAATGCCAGACATTCCTGCGCCAATAATCGCTACAGTGAAATCTTTTTTTGAAGCAATATCATCTTTGCCCCAATTAGGAGAACGAAGATCCATGTCGTTTGGGGAAAGCTCTTCTTTCAACATTTGTAAATAAGGCCCATTTAAATTCGTTCCACATGCCCAAGACATTATTGTTTTTAAATCATCGTCATTAACACTTGTAGTTGCAGGGCTTTGATCACGCAGGCGTTGCAACGCAGTGAAAGCGATACTTCTAACTTTTTCTTGTTCTTCATTTGTTAAACCCCCTTGTTCTTCAAGGGTTTTTGTAGGGTCTAGAGAAAAATCTGTGGGAAGAATAGATAAATCATTAAGAGCGAACGCCAATGAAGGAAGCAAAGGAGGTAATTCAATTCCTGGGTCTGAAAGCAGTTTTTGCAACTGCTCGTCATCCTCAATGATTGTAGAAATAGAAGGTGTGAAATTCATATAAGTTCCTTAAGAAGAGACTAATCTTCTGATCTAACATCATCCACTTGACATCTTTCAACCTCACTTTTTGTATGACAGCGAACTTATTTTTCATGAATAGATTTAGTATGGAATAATAGAAAGGGGGATTGAATGGGACAGGCAATCCAAACTCTTACACCAAAAATCAATAAAGCTATTGATTGGATTCATAGACAGAGCCGGGCAACAACCGTATTTTTGAATTTACTTACATTTGGCTTGATATGGTTTGGATACTCAACGGTTCGCCGGGTCACTGCTGATTCCACTAAAATTGCATATGACAACGCGGTGAATTTAGTTAAATTCCAAGATTGGCTTGGTTTCCCGAGCGAAGCTGATTTTCAGGAGTACGTCATTAATTCGGAACTTCTCATTAAGATAGCGAACTGTTTTTATTTCGTAATGCATTTCCCGTCAATGATCGTTTTCTTACTGTGGGTGATGTTTAAAAAAGTTGAATGGATGCCACAGGTTCGTGCATCGTTATGCATTGCAACATTTTCCGGTTTGGTCATTCACTTAGCTTTTCCATTAATGCCCCCTAGACTTCTTGGATCATATGGCTTTATTGATACAGCAAAGGTTTTTGGACCTGACCCGTATGCTTTAGGCATCGCAAAAGCTGCGAATGAACTTGCAGCAATGCCATCACTCCATGTTGGATGGGCTCTTCTTATAGCTATCGCTGCTATTCAAATATTAAAGTCACCAGCACGATGGTTGATTCTTTTACATCCTATTCTGACCACTGTCGTTGTTGTGATTACCGCAAATCATTTTTGGTTAGATATTATCGTTGGCGCCATTCTTGGATATGGAGGGTGGCTAATAGGGGTGAAGTACTGGCCGATTAAAACATTTAGTCAAGGCCGAGAAAAGTTAAATCAGGAAACTGTAGAAGAATCTGTGCTATCTGAATCTATTTCTGAATGAAGCCTAAATGCCCATATCGTGATGGGGTGGGCATAAAAAATCAGAAATAGCATCGGCTCTACGATGAAGTAAATCCACGGTGTCTTCTAAATCCCGACCTATGATGTATCGCCTTTCGCGCACTGCTTGAACTACGAATTCACCCATTTCGTCAAGATCAGCTACTTTCACATCACGCCCAGCTTTTTCCAGCAACCCCTTCAACTCTTCAAAACTCATCGACTTTCTTCCTGTTCCTCCACGGACTCGTTCAAGTTCTTTAGGCCGGTTCCGTTGTGAGGTGAACAACCCGGTATTCATTAACCCACCAGAGGGGTAGAACACTGAAGCTCCCATGTTTTCAGTTTCATCAAGCAGTTGGTGATTAAGTGCTTCGGTGAAACAGCTAACAGCAGCTTTGCTGGAAGCATAAACTGACGCCATAGGAACAGGAGCGAATCCGCCATCACCA
>CESM01001305.1_pt1 | contig 14373 bp, 16 predicted proteins | sample 361421 | NCBI WGS metagenome assembly CESM01 (sample SAMEA2622219, study PRJEB7988) | marine metagenome | isolation source: saline water (ENVO:00002010), including | reverse complement strand
AATTTAATACTAGAAATGGCTTATGACAGAATTTTTTTAATTTCTTTTTTCCATTGTTCTAATGATTCTGTAAGGTCTGCTCCCATTTCGTAAGAATGATTTTCAGTTGGAAAATCTTTATTTTGAACCTCAGATTTAAAAGTTTTTAATGCATCAACTGTGTCGTCATATTGCTCAGAATATCTTTTTACAAATTTAGCATCTATGTACTCTTTTGATTTCATACCCAAAATGTCATGAAGAACAAGAACTTGCCCATCCGTCGATTCACCAGCTCCAATTCCGATTGTAGGAATATTTAGTGCCTCAGATATGGACCCAGCAACTATTGAAGGTACCCCTTCAAGTACAATTGAGAAACATCCAATTTCTTGTAAAAGTAGTGCGTCTTCAAACAACTTTTTTGCTAATTCCAAGGTTTTACCTTGTATTTTGTAACCACCCATCATATTTATAGATTGTGGTGTCAATCCAAGGTGACCCATTACAGGTATTTCTGCATTAATTAAGGATTCGATTGTGGATTTCCTCTTAGAACCCCCTTCAACTTTAACTGCATCAGCTTTTCCTACTTGAATAAATCTTGCAGCATTCTTCAGGGTATTTGGAATATCTATGTGATAAGACATGTACGGCATATCAGCTACTACTAAAGAAGTGGGTTTTGCATTTGTTACAGCTTTTACATGATGTAGCATCTCATCAACTGTTACTGAAAGCGTGTCATCATGACCTAAAACAACTTGTGCAAGACTGTCTCCAACTAAAATAATGTCTATGCCCGCTTCTGATGCGGCTTTAGCTGAAGGATAGTCATAGGCAGTAACCATTGAAATGATCTCTTTATTTTTTAAACCCACAATATTAGGTACTGTTTTATTCATTTTTTCCTCTCTCCGCTTTAAAAGTCGAAGGATTAATCTAATTTTATTAATTTTTTATGATTAAACAAGTTTTATTTGGCAACTTCAAAATAATATTTATTGTGGTTTATGATTCAAAAAATTAGCTAATAACATTATTTACATGAAGTTTTTAAAAATTACACTTTTATTAACATTGATATCATGTACAGCAACAGTAGAAAGTGCTGGGGAAGAGATAATAATGACAACTGAAAACGAACAAGTAGAAGATACTGGCAATCAAAAAGCATACTTTGCCGGTGGGTGTTTTTGGTGTATGGAACCACCATTTGAAGCATTGGAAGGTGTTCTTGGTGCTACCTCAGGATACATGGGAGGCACAATGGAAAATCCAACCTATGAAGATGTAGTAACTGGAGAAACAGGACATGCTGAAGTTGTAGAAATATTATTCGATCCTAATATCATTTCCTATGAGGAACTGCTTGAAGTTTTTTGGAGAAATATTGATCCAACAGCACTAAATTATCAGTTTGCTGATGTTGGCTCTCAATACAGAACTGAAATATTTACAGTTGGAGAAAATCAAATGCAGTCAGCAGAGACATCAAAAAAAGAACTAGGTGATTCTGGTAAATTTGATAAACCAATCGTTACTGCGATATCTATGGCGCCTACTTTTTATATTGCTGAGGAATATCATCAAGATTTCTATAAAAAGCAAGCAATGAGATATGAAATGTATGCAAAAGCTAGTGGTAGAAAAGGGTACATTGAAGACACTTGGGGTAACGACTAGTCTCGAATAGTTTTATAAAGGGTTTCTTTCCATTCGTCACTGTCAATCTCCCAAATAACGTTTATATTTCTTTCAGTATGACTCCAGTACTCATCTATGTGTGGATCACTTTCGCCAACATGCAATTGATCAACAATTGTCATACCTCTAGCGGGGCCATCTATTACGACTTGTACGTTATGTCTTGAAACCTTTGTTGTTACATCTGGATTTAATGCAACAGCCATTGCTACAGGATCTGGTAATCCAAGACCTGGATCGCCTAACCAGTTTTGACTGGAATCAAGAGCATGTTTATTGCAATCAATAGTGAAATCAGCTTTTTTGGTCTTGAAGCTGTAGGCTAGATCCATTTCTTCTTCTGTGAGATTGGCTTCTCCTCTGCAAAGCTCCCAACCAACCATTGCTATATCGTGATGTTTTGATTTGAAGACTTTATCAGCTGCTTCAGGATCACACCATATGTTGTACTCAGCTGCTGGAGTTACGTTCCCGACTGTATTCGAAGCTCCTCCCATGATGACAATATTTTTTAATTTTAAAAAGGACTCAGGATACTTTGTTATAAAGTTAGCTATGTTTGTTAACGGTCCGAGTGTAACTAATGTTATCTCATCTGGGTTTTCTTTAATGTGGTTATTTAACACTTCGATAAAGTCTTCATCTGTTTCCTGAAGTTTTGGTGCAGGATAATTCATATTACCCATTCCATCTGGTCCATGAAACCAATCAGCATGTTCTCTTTTTTTTACTAACGGTTTATCTGCGCCAATGTAAACAGGAACATCTTTCTTGCAAAGCTCTACGGTGTATCTTGCATTAATACTTCCCTGCTCAACTGACATATTTCCTGAAACAATGCTGATTCCTAAAACTTCAACATCATCCCACTCAAGAGCCATCAATAGCGCCACTGCATCATCAGAGGCCGTATCTGTATCGATAAAATATTTATTTTTCATATGTTATTAAAGGATATCAAAAGTAATTGAAAGATTCTTTTAAATTAAGAAGTAGTTTTGATATCTAGATTATGAACTATTTGCTTTTTTTAGATTAATAAAATTTGCAAAAATGATGAGGGCTGCACCAACATAGATAAAAATATCCCCTTGTTCTGAATAAAAGAATACACCTATTAACACAACTATTGGTAATCGTAGTAAATCAATTGGAGCAACTACTGTTGGTGGTGCAAGTGATAAAGCTGTTGTTATACAATAGTGCGCACCTAAACCAGCAAATCCAATTACTACAATCCAAACGATGTTCTCTTTCGTTGGCATGTCTAACTTCCCGTCTAGAAGTGATGTAATGAAGCCAAATATTAGTTGGATAGTTGTTAAGAAAAATAGAATAGTGAGGGTTGATTCTGTACTTGTAAGTCTTCTTGTGTATATATTTGTCAGTGCAAAAGCAATTGCCGAAATTGCTGCAGCAATTAGACCTAGATTAATACTTTCAATATCAGGTCTAACAGTAATTAGTACACCAATAAATCCAATAAAAACACACAATATTTTATATTTATCTAATTGCTCATTAAGCATCAAATATGAGAACAAAACTATCCATATAGGCATTGTAAATTCTAGTGAAGTTACTTCAGCAAGAGTTATCGATGCGAGGGCGTAAAGCCAAAGATTTTGACCTGTAAAATGGGCGATGTTTCTTTTTAAGTGTGTTCTTATTTCTTTTAAATTAATTTCATGAAGTAGGTCTTTCTTTATGAGGAAAAATAAAATAATAGATACGCCAATTACACTTCGATAAAATAAAATTTCAAAAGTATCTATTTGAAGTGATATCTCTTTTCCAGCAACAGCCATAGATGTCAGGCAAAATATGCCACCTACCATCCACAAAGAACCTCTTAATGTATCAGTCATGAGCTACAAATCTCAATAAGTTTACAAACTTCCACAATATTTTCTCAAAACACCTGTCGGGTAATTATCACTAACCACAAAATCTGGATCTGGTGTTAAAGTGTTTTGAGATTTTGAAGACAAAAGGTCTCTGTATTCATCAGAAGTTCTCCAATATTTGATACTGAACTCTTGATTTTCTTCCCACCATTGAACCTCTTCTTGAATGGTCCAGTTATTGTTAATTGAAACTAGATATTCTTCTAAAGCTGTATTAGCATTTTTTGAATCTTCAAAATTACCATAGAAACCATCAATTAGATTTTCTAAATCTGAATTACTAATTTTATAATTAGCAAGGATATTTTCTAGACCATCGAGACCTATTTTGTTAATCCTTAAAGCCTCATACACATAATCAAGCTTAGTGGCATCCACATAAGAATAAGTTCTGTAAATTTCACTTTGATAAGCTTCAATCTGAATTTCATCAAATACCTTTTCAATTTCATCAGCTAGCTCAATACAGTTATCTATTTTCTCATCACTATTTGAAATTGCATTTGCAGTACAGACGCTAAAAAATATTATAAATATTAGTGCTTTATGAATTATCTTTATCTTCAAAATGCCATCCTTTATTGAATGGTATAAGAAAAAGAGGGGTAATCGTAAATATTAAGAAAAGATTTTTAGCACTGTCTAGTGAATAAGATTCTATTAAGTACCCAAAAAGGCTTGATCCTAATGCTAATCCCAATCCCACAGAACTAGCCAGCCAAGAATAAGCTTCGGTTAATACACTGCTTTTTGTCACATTTGAAACGTAACTATTGGCAAGTAAGAATATTGGACCTATGCCTAGACCACAAAGCAGGCCAGCCAATAAAATTAAACTTTGCGTATTAAAAAAGAAAAATGTTGAAACTGATAATGCCAGGTAGGTGAAAACAATATTGTATTTTGTTAAATTCTTAGTGTTATTGAAATAGTATCCATAAAATAATGCACTTAAAAGTGCTGTTGAACCGTTAATTAGGTAATAAAAGGCAGTTAAGTTTTTAATATTTTCTATATCTTCTTTTGCAACAACATAAACTGAAATTGAACTTAAACAAGCACCTACAAATATTAAGGTTGTCAGTAGAGGTAGCTTGTTTTTTGAAATCCATATAGAAGTCTTCTCACTTTTCAGACTTTGAGTATTTGCAACTTCAATAGAATTTGAAAACACTACACCGATTGTCCCAACTACTGAACTTACAATTGCTATATAGAGTGCAATTATTGGATTTAAATAATTTGAAACCGTTGCGAAAACGGATGGTCCTACTAAAAAGTTAAGCTCATCTATTGAGGACTCTATAGCTTGTACTTTTTGGTTATCTGTTTCATCGGTAATCACTTTCCAATTTCTTCGAGTATATGCACCGATATTAGGAACTGTTATGCCCAGAGAAACCGAAAGGATAACATATACTAAATCTCTTTCAAATTCTCCAATGGTTACTAGGAGAGAGGTTATAACAAATCCAGTAAGCAAAAAGCTAACAACTTTTCTTTGACCAATTTTGTCTACTAACCTACCGTTCACCGGTTGAATTAATGCATTAGAAATACTAAATCCTGCAGCCATAGCTCCACCAACCGCATAAGAGCCCGTCTTATAATTACCAAATATAACCATTCCAACTTGGAGCATTGCATAAGGTGCCCTACCTAGGTAACCAAAAATTATTAAATTTTTTGCTCCTTTAAGGCTTACAAGAGTTTTATAAGTAGATTCTTTAAGCACGTACGCAGTTTGGTACCCTTTTCGATTTAGACGTAATTGAAACTGCTACTTTAAAGATTTTCTTAATAGATTCATGAATTTATCTTTATCTGACTTTATAACAACTCTTATATTTTGAGTTTTTTCTTCTACATTGAAATAATCCACAATTGTTTGCCCTCTAGTAATCCCGTCTCTGGTATCTACAATTACATGTAACTGTTCCGATTCTTTAATAATTGTATTATCTAAAGCGATAGCCATAGTGATGGGGTCGGGTAAATCAAACCCATGAAAGCCGTAGGTTTTAAAAGTTAAATCAATGAGTGTTTTTTGAATATCCACTGAAAAATTAGCTAACTCACTATTGAGCTTTCTTAAATCTTCAATCTCCTCTTCTTTGAGCATCGCATATTTATATGAATTATCCCAACCAACCATTGTTATATCCATTCCTGAATCAAAACATATTTTTGCAGCTTCCGGATCTACCCAGATGTTGTATTCAGCTGCAGCTGACACATTACCCGTTCCGTCAGATGTTCCTCCCATTACATAGCAATGTTCTATTTTTTCAGATATTGATGAATCTTTTTGTAAAGCTAGAGCTATATTCGTAAGAGGTCCAAGCGTTACAAGTGTTATTTCATTAGGGTTTTCATTAACTTTATCTATTATGAAATCTACTGCATTTTTTTGGTCGAATTTGTCTGTTGATGGTTCGATTCCTATATCCCCCATTCCATCTACTCCGTGAACGCATTGACCACTTGCAGAATTAGGTGTTAACGACTTAACGTGTTTCATAAATTTTTCTAAATCATATATTTCTTCATACTCTCTAGTTAACGGTTTATCTGCGCCGGCAAATACTTTCACTTTTTTTTTAGTCATATCAATTGTTGAAATAGTATTTTTAATTCCCTGTTCTAAGGGTACGTTTCCAGAAACAACTGATATTCCCAATATCTCAACAGATGGATCTTGTAGTGCTAGTAATATTGCTACTGCATCATCTGAGCCTGTATCCGCGTCTATTATTAATTTTTTCAAATTAGTACATCGTTGTGACAGTTAAGTGATGGGGTCTGTGCGTAGCGTGATATTGTTTCCATAATCTGTAGTCAAGTTGTGGAATTATTATTTGTTTATCTAAAGGTCTTCTATTATTAATTTCCTCTGTGAGTTTTGCTGTTGTATATAGACTCACAGCTCTAATTTCAACTTCTTCTCTAGAATCTCTTTCTATTAACTCTCCACCCATAATTTTATTGTTTAATTTCTCTGAATAGGTGATAATTTTCATTACTTCTAACGCGACTGGAACAATGTAATCTGCGAACGCGCTCATTTTGTGCATATCTTCAACCACAAAATGGCCTGCTCCTGAGAGCTCTCCATGAATTCCCCAAAAAGCTAATTGAGCTAACTTATAAAAATGGACTTCTTTACCATCTTCTATAGTTGTTTTGTCATCAAATCTTGGAAATTCAGTAATCAACCTTTCTATTAAACCCTCTCCGTTACTGTAGAGTTTTTTTGGTCCCTGATTTATAAAGTTAATCCAGTCACCTTTGTATTCAGAAGATAACTTTTCTCCAACCTCATTAAGTATTTTCAACCTTTCACTCATCATTGGCATTTCAATATTGCCAGAAAATATATTACTTAACTTATCCAAATCTAAAGATGAAAGCACTTCGCCGTCATAGAGTTTTATACCGGATATGATGGCTTCATTTATTTGTGTAAACATAGCTTCACTGTCTGAATATATATTACCCTCACGCTCAATCTCATATTTAATACTCTTTTCAAAATCAGTAAAAGCAAAATTGAGAGTATTTATCAGAAGTGTCGTTCTTATTACTTCATCGGGATTTTTTTTAGTTATATTATTTTGAGGGGAAGTAAATTCTTCGTACGCCAGCCAATCGGCAACATTTTCGATTTCACTACTATTTATTTGTATTTCCTGAAGATTGTTTATCACAGGAGTAAGAGAACTTAGTACTTTTGAATCCCAGTCGATATCCATATTTAAAATCATACTAGAAATGATTCTGACATGAAGATATAATCTAAGGATGAATCCAAAAATATGTGTAGTTGGAAGTTCCAACATTGATCAAATTTCATACGTAGATACTATCCCTTCCGATGGAGAAACAGTCTTTGGGGATTCTTATCAAATGGGTTTTGGTGGCAAGGGTGCTAATCAAGCTGTAATGGCAGGCCTATTGGGTGCTGATACTTATATGATTACTTGTCTTGGTAATGATGTTTACGCAGATATGACAATTGATAATTATGTCAAATGTGGTGTAAATGTAGATCACGTCCAAAAAGTAGACGGCTCAAGTGGTGTGGCACCGATTTGGGTTGATAAGTCAGGTCAAAACAGAATAATTGTTGTGTCCGGTGCAAACGACAAAATTGATGCTGAAAAGGCTGCATCTTCACTGTTGGAAATAGAGAATTTAAATGTATTAATTGGACAATTTGAAATACCTATGCATGTCACCGAAAAAGTTTTCTCTGTAGCTAAAAATAGTGGGATAAAAACAATACTTAATCCGGCACCAGCAAAAATACCTACAAATGAATTGCTGGAGTTAACAGATTGGTTTGTTCCAAATGAAGTAGAGTTTTCAACGATCACTGGTACAGACGCCTATGATGACAAAAACTTAATATCTTATGCGAATACCATCTCTTCTAATTTAATTGTTACCCTTGGAGAAAATGGTGCAGCATTAGTATCAGAAAATTCAGTAGTAAAAATATCAGCACCAAAGGTATCTGCTGTTGATACAACAGGTGCCGGTGATGCTTTTGTAGGTGCCTTTGCGTACGGAATAGCCTCAGAAATGTCTCCAGAAGATTCAATATCCCTAGGGATTCAAAAAGCGAGTGATTCTGTTACTAGGGCTGGTACACAGTCTTCATATAGGGCTTAAACTCTATGGTTGTAGTACCTTTGCGAGAGCAGTTAATCATACTCCTTGCCCTCGTCGGTGTTTTTATTTTATTTTTAATTGATGACAGAAGATCTAAAAATAAGAACCATATACTGAATAGAATTTTTCACTATTTTCCAAATTACAATAGTGACTTACGTGTTGGATTTTCACTTTTATTAATTTCAGCAATTTGTGCAGTATTTAAAGTGTATCTATATACATCTTTGGTTGTTTTAGCTGGTGGACTATTTTTTCTTTATAAAGGAAGAAATTAAGAATCCTTTAACCAAAACCTAACTTTCGGTAAAACAGGATCTACTAATTTAATTACAACTATACCTATTCCTATAGCTGCTGAACTCATTGAAAATAATAAGATTACAGAGACCGAACTGTATGAGTTAAAAAATCCAGCTAGCAATGGAACGATGATAAATATTGGTACTCTAAAAGCTGTAAGCATGGCATTGGTGTTTCCCGCATCACCAACATCTCCTAATTCAACTGCTAAATTGCTTTGTGAGGTGTTGAATATTCCAAGACCTAAGCCGGCAAATAAAAATATCAAATTCTCGTAAGTCGAACCCGAAGTTATTAAGATTGCACTTGCTATGAAATGCATGCTCAGTCCAAGGATATATGTGTACTTGAAACCTGTTCTAATTCCTATAATTGGAACAAAAAAACTTCCAAGACTTTGGCTTAACAACAAGAGTGTCACCCACATGCCTAATCTGTTTGTGGGTATGTCATAAAAACTTATTAGCCAGATACTAAAAAATGGAGTAATAGCTTCCGGTATAGCACTAAAAAAATTTGATAAAGAAACTGCATTAAGACCTACATTGTTTCTATATATCTGTTTCCAAATTTTGAACTGAGAAAGTAGAGCACTAACAGAGAGTTTTACCTTTCCCTTAGAACCTGTTTGTGGTTCCCGGATTAAGATAAGAGGAATCAGCGAAATACCTGTTATCACTATCACTAAAATCAATCCTGATACATAACCGTCAATTAAACCACTTTCTGCAATTTGTCTATCAACATATCTTGAGACTAAGTAACCAGCAGCAGATCCAAAAGTTAGGTTTAATGCAAAAAATACTGATCGAAATTTATAAAGTACCCGAGATACAAGATCAAAGTATGATGGAAGAATTGCACCTGCACTAAATACAAAAATTACATAAGCTACCACAAAATAAATAAATCCCATGTCAGTTTTTGAATAACTGCTTAAGGTCAAAGCTAAGAGAACTATTCCAACTCTTTCACAAATTCCCCAAAAGATAACTCCTCTCTTAGAGTCTTGTTCTTTATTTCTTCGTGCAGATGTTAAAAACTGTGAAAAAATACCCACTGCGTAAAAGATAATTACAATCAGAGCAGGTGTATACCACTCGTCAGAGATTGTTAAAGCAACATCAGGTAGATAGCTTCCAGGAATTAATAGTGCGAAGGCTGATCCGAAACCAATGGCATCAAAAATAAACATGCAATAATTAAATACATAATTTTTTTTTATGAAATCTTGAGTATTGGCCAATTGATTTTGTTACTTTTTGCCAAAAAGTCTAATAGCTATTCCTGCTCCAAAAATTATTGAAAGAAATGCAAAACCACAAAACCCTACTAAAAAAACACCCACTTCGGGACTCAATGAAAATCCATTTTCTGGTACAAATGAATTTAAATTTAGTCGTCCATATACGCTTAAAACAACTGGGACTAAAGCTCCTATTGAAAGAACAATTTCTTTACTAGTAAATTTTTTATACCTAAGAAGAGTTCTTTCGTTTTCAGATCCAAATGCTCTTGTTTCTAGACTCATAGATAGCTGTTGGACTCTATCAATCGCCCCTGCAAATACTGGGATGATACTTGGCAGCAATGCTTTGAATCCTTGAGCCTGCATAGCCCTAGACTTTTGAGCAGATAAAATTATTCCAAACTCTCTTTGAAGAATAGGAATTAATTGCAAAGTCGTAGTAATCATAAAGTTGACTGTATATGGTACTTTTGCTCTCTGAAGAGCGGAAGATAGTTCTCCTGGGTGCAGTGTCATCAACATCAATATTGACCAAGTACAAATACATAATATCCTGCTACTAAATAGCATGCCATAGATTATTGACTCTGTATAGAGAGAAAATGGTCCAAGGTCTGCTAAGTATTGAGGATTGTCAAAAACTGCAGGAGGGACTATCGACTGTAAGAAAATCATAGCAAAGGCAGCCGGGCCAAAAATTACCATTGTTCTTAAGTAGCTAGGAAAAGTTTTTGCAAGAACTACAAACATTAAACCTATTGCAGTGAGCGCATAGTTTATGTATGGATTCTTGTTAAAAAAACAAAAAAACACAAATGCAAGTACCCAATAAAACTTAACAAATGGATGAGCTTTATGGAAAAATGAATTTCCTGGTACGTATGCTCCTACAGGTACTCTAGCCATTACTACTTTTCCTCCTCTATATCTAGACTTGATTCTAAAATCATGTTTATTGACTCTGTCATATTTTGCTTATATTCCTCTTTTGTAAGAGACTCTCCTCTTGCTTGATCTCCAGCAACTAATAAAACCGCTCCCGTACGAAGTCTTCTGTAGGAACCAACTACAAATAAAGTGGCTGCTTCCATTTCCGAACAAAGCACTCCTCCTTTTACCCAAGCTTCCCACTTTTGTTTTAACTCTGCAGCTATAGGCATACCCTCTGGATTGTGTTGTCCGTAAAATGAATCTTTTGATTGGACTATTCCAGTATGGTAATTTAATTTAGCATCGGCAGATGCCTTGACTAATGCAGCAACCATATCATGAGACGCTACAGCAGGAAACTCTATTGGCATATACTGTACTGAAGTACCCTCATATCTAACGGCCCCTGTAGCAACAATTTTATCTCCAACTCTTGTAAAGTCTTGCATGGCGCCAGATGTTCCCATTCTTACAAAAGTTTTTGCACCTACATTTGCAAGCTCCTCAACTGCAATTGCTGTTGATGGACAACCGATACCCGTGGAAGTTACAGAGACAGATCTACCTTTATATTTACCTGTCATGGTTTTGTACTCTCTGTTGTCCGCAACTAATGTTGCTGAGTCGAAATGTTCAGCGATAAATTCAACTCTTCCAGGGTCACCCGGTAGAATTACAAAATCTGATACATCTCCATTCTTAAGTTGGACATGATATTGCATTGCTTCTTTTTCATCATTATATGTATCTAGTAATCCACCGATTGCATCAGCTACACCATCATTTTTCATTTAATCTCTCCATTTCCATAATATGTATACATTCTAAAACTATTTTTGTCATTTTTTTAACAGTTTCCTCATCTGAAACCTCTACCGCTAGGACGGCGCTAGCTTTTAATTTCTTTATTTGAGCTAACGTAAATAATGTAGCTGCCTCCATTTCAGATGCTCCAACTCCTCCTTTTTGCCAAGCCTCCCATTTGTAATCAAGATATGGTGCTACAGGCATTCTTTCTGGCTCAACTTCTCCAAAAAATGAATCCTTTGACTGGCATATTCCAACCTTGGATTCAATATTTAATTGTTTTGACGCTTTAATCAAATTTGTTACAACTTCAAAATCAGCTACTGCGGGAAACTCTATTGGTATATATTGTTTAGATGTTCCATCATCTCTAACTGCTCCAGTAGCAATAAAAATATCGCCTTTTTTTACTGAATTTTCTACCGCTCCTGAGGTGCCAATTCTGATGAAAACTTCTGCACCAATGTAGGCTAACTCCTCAACTGCAATTGCTGTTGATGGGCAACCTATCCCAGTAGAAACTACTGAAACATCTGTTCCTTTGTAGGTTCCTTTAGCAGCGTTAAACTCCCTGTTGCTTCCTTGTAATGTGTAGTCATCAAACATTGAAGCTATTATTTCGACCCTATTTGGATCGCCCGGTACTATTACATACCGGGCAATCTCTCCGATCTTTAAGGGTAAGTGTTTAACCTGCTCAACTTTTTTGCTGAACATAATTAAATACCTTCGTTTAGTCTTTTAGTCTTTTAGTCTTTGAATCTAATAACAGCTATTCCACACAATACTGTGAGGAAACCAGCTACTAAGCACATTCCTGCTAGCGTTCCAAATGATGCATCTGGAGCTAACTCTGATGCTGCATATGGATAAACCATATACATCACACCAAGGCCGACAATACCAGCACCAAGACCATCTTTAGATGTTACTTCTCTCATATTATCCACCTCCTATAGGTTCATAGATACGACTGTAAGAATAACTCCTACAACTGTACCTGCTGTAATTAAGACAGCTTTACCCATATTTTCAGCTTTCATAATTGGTCCAGTTACCTGCAAATTAGTAGGTAGTGCTCCAATTATTGCTAACGCCAAGAATGACGAAAGAATTTTATCAGCTGAAGAAACAATTATGTTACTTGAGAATACTGAAGTCCACATATCTCCTCCTGCTGCAAGTAAACCTGCAGTAAGAACATCAGATGCGTGACCTGTTGCACCTCCGAACACAAATATTACTATTGGTGCTGCCATTAACGAAACGCCTACGGCTGAAGCTACTGACAATCCAAAGAATTTTAGCTTGTCATTTGCCCAACCCCATTTAGTTCCATATCCCCAGATCAATGCACCAACAACATTACATGCTGCAAATGGTATTGATACTGGTCCAGTGATGAATCCACTTGTTACGTTGGTTATAACACCAACAAGTGCTCCCCACCAAGGACCGATCGTCATAGCAACGACTGCTGTTCCGATCATATCAAGGAATATAGGTAATTTAAGCGCACCAGCTACGGTTCCTCCAATTACGTTCAAAACGGAAGCAACCGGTACTAACGCAATCACGTATGTTAAAGGAACACCGCCGCCTGTAGCGCTGCTTAGTCTTTGTGAAGTATCTTGGTCTTTCACAAATCCCCCCTTCTATATCTATATTATTTAATATAAATTAATTTTTTTTACGGTGGATCTTCTCAAAACACCGTCAGGTTTTTTTAACGGTGGGACATGAAAACACCGTCAGGTTTTTTTACGGTGGTTTGCCTAATAAACATCGTAATGATTTTTTAACGGTGGGCCATCACAACACCGTCAGGTTTTTTTACGGTGGTTTACCTAATAAACATCGCTATATCCATTAATTTATTACTGACTCGAAGGAGAAAGTCTTAATTAATTTACATATAATTCGATTCTACAAAGTAATAAACATCCCTGCAGAGCGTCACATAATTTTTTCAGATTTTACTTGCTTTTTCTGTTTTATTTTTTTAAGTATATTTAAGGGCGTCATCTACAGAGAGTATTGCTTTTTCATTATTCCCATAATTTTTTGCTTCTGCAAAGGCAGTTATCTGTGGTGGTTTCAAGTTTGTTTTTTCTAATATAGGTTTGTTAATAAACAAATCAGCAGGAGGCCCATCAAATATCAGTTCAGTATTACACATTACAAGGACTCTATCTGTTTCTTCAGCAACTAATGGCATGTCATGGGAAACGACGATTACTGTCTTTCCTTCGCTTTTTAATTTGGCCATCGATTCCTTAATTGTTTTTACTCCTGAATAGTCTTGCCCTGTAGTAGGCTCATCAAGAATTACTACGTCAGGCTCCATTGCAATTATTGATGCCATTCCCACAGTTTTTCTTAATGAGAAACCTAGACGATAGGGGTTTAGTTCTAAATATTCTGTAAGTAAAAACTCTTCAGCTATATCTTTAACTTTTATTTCAATTTCAGATTCTCCTAATCCAATATTTTTTAAACCAAAAGAAAGCTCTTCATGTACTGAAGCAGCAAATATTTGGTGATTAGGATTCTGGAATACATATCCCACCCTTTCAGCAAGTAATCCAACTGGATTCTCCCTAGTGTTGAGATCTCCTACCATAATGTCTCCATCCGTTGGCTTAAGTAAACCGTTGAAATGCTTGACGAGCGTAGTTTTACCAGAACCATTTTGACCAACTACTGAAACCATTTCACCCTGTTTGATTGTTACGTCAACATCCTTTATTGCCTGAACTCCGTTTGGATAAGTGTGTCCTACTTTTGTGCATTTGATTTCTGTACCACTCATTGAAT
>CESM01213483.1_pt1 | contig 14376 bp, 7 predicted proteins | sample 361421 | NCBI WGS metagenome assembly CESM01 (sample SAMEA2622219, study PRJEB7988) | marine metagenome | isolation source: saline water (ENVO:00002010), including | reverse complement strand
AAAAAAAACGGAAGTGAAAGAAATGAGCAATAATGAAGGCGTCATCTACCGAATTTCAGGACCTGTCGTAACTGCGACAGGAATCGATGCAAGAATGTATGAAGTGGTCCGAGTCGGCCATGAGAAATTGATGGGAGAAGTAATCGAGATACACGGCGAACAATCTGTCATCCAAGTGTATGAGGACACCTCAGGGATTCGTCCTGGCGAGCCTGTTCTCAGCACCGGACAGACACTCTCTGTCCAGTTGGGCCCGGGTCTATTGACCTCCATCTATGATGGAATTCAGCGTCCACTCCAGACTCTGGAAGAGGTCATGGGCGTATTCATCACTCGTGGTGTAGATGCTGATGGCCTCGACCTTGAGAAGAAGTGGGATTTCGTTGCAACCGCTTCTGCAGGAGACGAGGTAGTCGGTGGACAAATCATTGGTACGGTCCAAGAAACCGAAACCATCACTCACAAGATCATGGTCCCTCCAAAGTCCTCTGGAACAATCAAGTCCATCGATAGCGGTGAGTTCACTGTGACTGAGACGGTGTGCACCCTTGACGATGGCACCGAGATTCAGATGATGCAGGAATGGCCCGTTCGCCACCCTCGTCCTTACACTCAGAAATACGCACCAGATACTCCGCTTGTCACTGGCATGCGAATTCTCGACTTCCTTTTCCCACTCGCTAAGGGTGGAGCGGCAGGAATCCCCGGTCCGTTTGGTTCCGGCAAGACGGTAACTCAGCAGTCTCTTGCGAAGTACTCAGACGCACAACTCGTGGTCTACATTGGTTGCGGTGAGCGCGGAAATGAAATGACTGAAGTGCTGGACGAATTCCCAGGACTAATCGATCCAAACACTGGCAAGCCGCTGATGAACCGGACTGTTATGATTGCAAATACCTCAAACATGCCAGTTGCAGCTCGCGAAGCATCTGTTTACACAGGAATTACGATTGCCGAGTACTTCCGTGATCAGGGATACGACGTTGCTCTCATGGCTGACTCTACCAGTCGATGGGCAGAGGCTATGCGTGAGATTTCCAGTCGACTTGAGGAGATGCCCGGTGAGGAAGGTTACCCCGCATATCTATCCAGCCGCTTAGCGGAATTCTACGAGCGTGCAGGTCGTGTCGAGACTCTCAATGGTGACGATGGATCTGTCACAGTCATTGGTGCCGTTTCTCCTCCCGGCGGGGATATCTCCGAGCCTGTCAGCCAGGGTACTCTGCGGATTGTGAAGGTTTTCTGGGGTCTAGACGCTGGTCTTGCTCGAAAGCGTCACTTCCCTGCAATTAACTGGCTCAACTCCTACTCTCTATACCCGCAGAGTCTGAATCAGTGGTTCCGCGACAACATCGCGAGCGACTTCCCAGAAGTTCGAACTGAGATCAGTGCTTTGCTGAAGGTCGAAGCAGAGCTTCAAGAAATCGTCCAGCTTGTCGGTTCTGACGCACTACCTATCGATCAGCAACTCACCCTTGAGGTTGCTCGTATGATTCGCGAGTACTTCCTGCAGCAGAACGGATTCGATCCAGTCGATGCTTACAGTGGTGTTGAACAGCAATACGCGATGGCCAAGGCCATCCTAACTTTCCAGGACGAGGCAAAGAAGGCCATGGCCGCCGGTGCCCGCCTTCAGGACGTTGTGAACGTCCCAGCGCGAACTGAACTTATGCGTGCTCGCTTCGCAGAAGGTTACCTGGAGAGTATTGGAGGCCTTGTCGATGACATGGTCGGTGAAATCACCGGAACGGTGGAGGCCAACTGAAGGAGGGATCGTGAATGACTAGCAAGGAATACAAGACAATCACAGACATCAAGGGACCATTGGTGTTCCTAGAGAAGACCGAACCTGTCGCCTATGGCGAGATTGTGACGATTCGTCTCAGCGATGGTTCGATGAAGAACGGCCAAGTGCTCGACACTTCCGATGACGCGGTCATCGTGCAGGTATTCGAAGGCACAGAAGCAATCGATAGACAGGCAGGGGTCAAGTTCCTCGGCGATGTCTTCAAGCTCCCTGTGAGTCGAGATCTCGTCGGAAGAATCCTCGATGGTGCAGGACGACCTCGTGATGGTGGTCCAGATATCGTAGCAGAAGAAAAGGCCGACATTATCGGTGCAGCAATCAATCCATACTCGCGCCAATCTCCTCACGACTTTATTCAGACCGGTGTCAGCGCAATCGACTGTTGTACTACGCTTGTTCGTGGTCAGAAGCTCCCGATTTTCAGTGCATCAGGTCTTCCGCACAACGACATTGCACTCCAGATTGCTCGTCAGGCAAAGCTCAAGGATAGCGATGAAGAGTTCATCGTAGTATTCTGCGCAATGGGGATCACTGCTGAGGAGTATAACTTCTTCAGAACTGACCTTGAGCGCACTGGCGCTCTAGAGAATGCAGTTCTGTTCGTCAATCTCGCTGACGATCCTGCAGTCGAGCGACTCATTACACCTCGGCTTGCGTTGACTGCGGCCGAGTACCTCGCATTCGAGCACGATTATCACGTTCTGGTTATCTATACGGATATGACGAATTATTGTGACTCGCTTCGTCAGATTGGAGCTGCCCGTGAAGAGGTTCCAGGTCGACGTGGTTACCCTGGATACATGTACACTGACCTTGCGATGCTCTATGAGCGTGCAGGAATCGTGAAGGGCAAGAAGGGTAGCATCACACAGTTCCCGATTCTCACGATGCCAGGTGACGATATTACGCACCCGATTCCTGACCTTTCGGGTTACATTACTGAGGGTCAGATTGTGATTTCTCGTGAATTGCATCAGGCTGGTATTTATCCTCCAATCAATGTCTTGCCATCTCTTTCCCGGCTCATGGGTGGTTGCATTGGTGAGAAGACGACAAGAGATGATCACAAGAAGGTCAGTGACCAGATGTACGCTGCTTATGCAGAAGGACGTGAACTACGTGGACTCGTAGCGATTGTAGGTGAAGACGCCCTCAACGAGCGCGATCTTCAGCTGCTGAAGTTCTCCGACATATTCGAAGATAAGTTCCTACGTCAAGACCGTGACGAGGATCGAACAATTGACGAGACTCTGGATCTATGCTGGAACCTCATGTCAAGTATCGATGAGAAGTACCTTGTGCGACTGGATCGCGAACTCATCGATAAGTATGGTCAGCACACAGAATGATGAGATGAACCAAGAAATTGAGTAAGGAGGTGAGTGAATGGCGTTAGACATTAAGCCTACACGTAGCGAACTCATCAATCTCAAACGTCGTATCAAGCAGACTCAGAATGGCTACAAACTCCTGAAGATGAAGCGAGACGGACTCTTCCACGAGTTCCGCACACTCCTAGCGGAGATGATTACTGCAAGGGAGGAATTAGTGCAGACTTTCCGTGAAGCGAAACAGGGTATTGATCTAGCCAGTGCAGTTGAGGGCGGGATTGTTGTTCAGAGTGCTGCAATGGCAATTTCGAACCATCCTGAAGTCATGGTCGAACGCCGTAATATCATGGGAGTCGTCGTTCCGAGTGTTACAGGTGAGCATCTAACCAGTACGATTGATGAGCGTGGCATGGGTCTTGTTGGTGGTTCACCCTATATCGATGAGGCCGCAGATGGGTACTCTGCACTAATCGAGAAGATAGTGAAGGCGGCCGAGATGGAAGCTACCCTCAAGCGTCTTCTTGAGGAGATTGAAGCCACAAAACGTCGTGTGAATGCGCTTGAATTCGTCGTAATTCCTCAGATGGAGGAGGCAAAGGTGTTCATTCAGCTTCGACTTGAAGAGATGGAGCGTGAAGAGACATTCCGGCTCAAGAGATTCAAGAATAAGTGATGTTCTGAATCAATAATCAGTCATCCCAACGCCATAATCCATCTTCGATGTGGATTGATATTACGTTACCTTCTATCTCGATTGTCATTTCCTCCTCTGTGATATCTGAGGTCCATTGGTGATGGTCCTCTATTTGGAATACTGTGATGATTTGCAGATGTTCGCTCTCAGTGCTTATTTCGATGACGGGGGCAGGAATTGCAGATTCATATGCATCAATTGTCCAACCCTGGATAGGATTCATCTGACCGTTGATTATTGAATGAGATACATCGGAGTTGGTCTCCCATTCCACTAATCCTGATTGAAGGCTATCGGAATCAAAAATGACTCCCACTTCTCCCTCCCTCAAAGTAAATCGAGGGTCTAAGTGCCATGTCTGGATGAGTTCGTGGCTTCTTCTACACCGTAGATCATCCATGATAATCAGAGATGTCTCCTCCACGATGGCAATAGCACGCATCCAATCGCAACCATGTATCTTAATTGTGGATTGAATACCAATACTCGGTCCGGATTGCAGGATTTCAGCCCCCATAATGGGGTATGTCTTTGGTTGGTCCTGGCCATCGACCACGACCACGTTGTGTGCACTAGATCCTCTGAAATAATCAGCCATCGGTCCATCCTCATAACTGAAGAGTCCAGGGTCGACGATGACTGGTCCATCCTTGTACCATGTGAGTGTGAAGTGGTCCAATTGGGAATGGCTGGTCCGGTATGGGCCAGCGTCAATCATGACATGTGAGATGTTGGACGTATCCGCTGACCACGATGAGCGCATCGAGGTATGGCCTGAGATTGGATAATGCGCGATGTACGGCGCCATCACATCGTCTACTCCTGGATTGCCTGAAGTTCCCCCGCTCCGGATATATTCCAACCTTGGATGAATCGATTCCCAATGCGTGTATCCTCCAGATGAGAGTCCTCCGGAAGGAATTCCTGAACCTATCAATGGAAGGCTACCATCCGGGCGAGCCATATCGGTGATGTAGTCCAACATCTTTGGGAATCTCTCATGGAATATCTTGGGTAATGGGATGCTATTCTTATCGGACCAGATTGCGACGTCTCCCATCAGGAGAAGTACGTAATGGTGGTAGTAAGGAGTGCTCTCCATCATGACTCCATCTTCATCAACTGTGAACTCCATCATGTGGGCAAGACGCTCTCTTGCAGTCTGATCCCATTCGTAACTTCCTTGAAGATGGGGGAAGTTGGTTGAAATTGATAATAAAGCCGCAGCTTGATTGAAACCATGGTTGTATGTAGACTCGAAGTTTGATGGTAACATCAGATAGTCTGCAGTTGAGAGTACCATTCCATCCAGTAGTTCTCTATCCGGCTCAGAGAGGCTAGTCCGATGGGCAAGGCTCCAACGGATTTCAGTCAAGACCATCGCACGGAATGCAGCACCATGTTTGTCGGCCTGGTGGCGGTAAACATAGGGGCTCTCTAAGCATCCTTCATTGAAACTCTCGAGTAAACTAATCATTCGTTCCCGGTATCTGTCCTCTCCTGTGGTCTCCCAAGCATGCAAGAGATGCATCAATGGCCTTAGGCTGTAGAATACGAATCGCCAGTAGTTTTCGTCATAGGGATCTTCTCTCCATGTGGGGTAATCTCCATCGAAGCATACTTCTTGGAATCGAGGTAGATTCCAGCAGTTCTCTAACATCCGATCTGCAATTGTGAGGTTACTCACTCTGACACTCCGATACATGCTCGCAGTCCCTTCAGAATTAGCTGGAGTTGAAAGTTCACTGATAGTCATCATTGTCATACCAAGACGTTGTGCAGTTAGAGCAAGTCGAATCAGATCGTCCGGCTCCGTGGTATGATATGGATTCTCTTCGGCAGTGAGACGATGCCCATACGTCACTACAGCCCTGCCATCTTGTGCAGCCGATTCCAACATATTCTCCAAGTCATGAACAGGGTCATACTCTCGGTCCGTGGAATGGCCCTTGATTGCCTGAGAATCATACATTCCTGAAAGATCCGGCATATTCTTGTTCCCATGCCATCGATTCGTACCTCTAACGATCTCGAAAATCTCAAGCAATGCGACATCAGATTCAGGGGTCCTATGGCCATTTGGATATGCGAATGCCGTGGGGTAAAATCCTTGATTATGGAATAATTCTAATTCGGGAAGAATTTGTTCGTCTATGTACTGATCCATGGTTTGGCCAGAGTCGAGGTGCTCTGTCACACTTGCATGGTCCTTCGTATGGACTGCAATCTCGTGCCCATCCTCCTTGAAGGTCTTGAGCCACTCCCATTCAGTATCGTTCAGATGCCAGGCCCGATCGATGAACAACGTCAGACGTATCCCATTTTCGATGAACAACATTCTGTTGTCCCACCAAGAGGGTAGGTGGCTTTGATCATCTAGAGTCAGGACCAATGCTCCAGGTAGTTTTGGAGCACACTGTACGCTCGTGCTCGGTGTCCAATCCTGTGTCCACTCTTCGGTTTGACTCAACTGCAATCCTTCTGCACGGTGACATACTCCTAGAATTGAATCTGATGCTGGGTCGAGATATGTGCTCGGTGTCCCATTCCCCCATTCCATAATGCCTCCTTGGGCTGGAAATAGGAGAAGGGCGATGATGAAGATACCCTTGATGAAATCCCTCGCCACATGGGGCGGTTGTGGCGTCGATTCTTCATGACTGTCCTCTGTGGATAGACATGAAGGGTCATATCGGACCATGACGACCGATTTCCCATGAGCGGCGACGATTCGGCGGTTCCGGCCCTCAAGGTCGAGCGTCGTGCGTGGGGGCAACGGGAGTTCCTTGAGCGGATTATTTCCGAGTATTTCGTCCTCATCGCTGAGTCTGAAGGCGGTATTTCTTGGCGAGTAGATGCCATTGATTCCGATGTATCTGCGGCGTTGAGTAATCTGACAGATCGGTTGGAACCTCTCGGCTGGCTTCCGCTTTTAGAGGAGGAAGAACCCTATATCCTTGAGATCACCCAGTTCCCAATCCGTCCGGTGACAATTTCGAAGTCGATGCATATTCTTCTCTGGTTCTGCAGTATGTTATTCCTGACACTAATTGGCTCATCTTGGGAGGTTCGTGTAAATCCGGATTCTACGGTTTTGACAGGTTCATCATTGATTTCTGGGTTCGTCCTATACGCTCTCCCAATGATGGGTACGATCGCATTAGCGAGTATTCTTCGCCGAGCGGTTGCTTCTGCACATGGTGTCCGAGTCGATCATTTGTTGCCGATCAGCCTGCCGTTTACGATTACGGGATTAAATCCAATTTGGCCATTTGGTTTGATTGGCATTCTTCATCTTCGACGTGTCGATCAGATTCTCTTTCCAGACCGTGCCGTTCTTGCTCGAGTATCAATTGTGGTTCCAGCTACGCTAATTGTATCAGGTCTAATCTTTTCCATTCTAGGTCTTCGAGCGACACCCGGAATCCCTCCTGAGTTTACAGAAATGCCTTTTGTCCTAGATTTGAACTGGCTTGTCGATATTACTGGGACATTGTTCGGCTTTGATGTGGTAGCACGTTCTCAATGGGCATCTCCTCTCCTGCTTTCAGGACATGGGCTCATGGTCGTCGGGTTCATTCTCCTGCTTCCAATTCCAAATTTCCCGGGAGACCATCTTTACACTGCTTTACGTGGAAGTCAAGATGTAGTCGATACCCCTGAGCAGGCACGTCTCTTACTTCTGACGGTTATTCCAGTAATTCTTGTATATTTCACGGGCCAGTATTGGGTATGGATTGCAATTGGAAGCCTTGCTGTATGGCGCCGTTTTCAATCGGATGCAGTCCCGTTACCATTGGTACTTAACGAGGCAACGCCTCCTGAAAGAAGCCCAGGTAGCTGGGTTATACCCGTCATTCTCTGTCTTCTTGTTGCCTCTTTGCCATCTCTACAAATATCTCATGCGATGACTGATTGGGATGGCGATTTAGATACCTCAGATTGGCTTACCGATTTTGACCTTGGCACGGAAAACGAGACAGTTCTCAAGTTCGACCTCCAGAGCAGCGGAGTTCAATCTAGGTCCGGTTTGATTCATGTGTCTGCAACTGGAGCAGTAGATGGTTGGTTATTCGATATTCGATGTGAGGGCGAACTAGATTTCAATGGGACAGATTGTGCGTACTCCATCAACGCAGTGGAATATGGATTGTTGGAAATCCGTGCAGTTCGTCCTAATCAAACGATAGCTGGGCAAATCAATATTGGAATCCATGTTGAAGGAAGCCGAGGTGATATGGAGATCCACCATTCGTTGATTCTCAATTCTTCAGGAGTGCCACGTATCCTCAATCAGGGTTGGTCAAAGAATGATGAGGGGCAGTCACATTGTGTTCAGATGGTCCTAGATTCCATCGGACAGGCCGCAAACCTGTCGATTTCTCCATCCTCTTCATCTTACTCGGATTGGACTCTCATAGGCGGTCCTAATTTGCCAGTTATGGACGCGATGAACTTTACAGAGAGTGAACCGATGACTGTGTGTGCTAACCCCTCTGAGGTTGCTATTCCCCTCTCTGAACGCTCTACAGACGGACGGTTGCTTGGGCCAAAATTAATCCTTGAACTCGATGATGGCGTTCGTTTCGTTCTCGAAGCACCCCTTCTCAATGCCAGTACCTCAGTAGTATCCCCTCTTGATGGGTGGCCAGTAAATGGCCATCTTCCATTTGCCGGCGAAGCGATTGGATGGAGCCAGAATGTGTCTTCACCATGTGCTAATTTTGTTACGTTAGACCCTATGGAGAATTTCACTTGGTTGCCAGTTTCTGGAGTTGAGGGTTATCAGATTGAACGTTTCTCTGAACCTATCGGTAATGGTACATTGAATCCTCCTCAAGAGGGAATTATGACTACCTGTGAAAATGGTGAACCAACTATTCATTCTCTTGTCGAGGGGCCATCTGTCCTTGTTGATGATGGATTTCTAGTTCTCGAAAGTATGTATTCTGGAACAGAAGATATTGTTCTGAGTAATTTCGGCTCTGAGGATGTCCTCCTCTCTTCTGTTCTACTTGCTTCTGCCCCGTTATCTTCAGTATGGGATGCGGATTTACCACAGTATATTCCTAGTAATGGAACTGTAGTCGTGTCGATGGATCGTACTGATGTCCAAGGAGGTGTGTCTGGGATCTGGTTCGAAGTTTCAGGAGATGGTTTGCTAATCCGTTATGTCGCCCTCTGCACGAATAGTCTGAATGAGTCCTGTTCTGTTGTGGAGGGGTGATTATGCGTATCGGCATTCTTGGAGTAGGTGCCATCGGCGGCCTTTTCCTACATCGATTATCTGGAATCGAATCTGAATTGCATCTACTTACTCGTGGCAGCACTAAGGACGTGCTTGATGAAAGAGGTCTACTAGTGCATTATGATGATGAACCTGATATTCTAGATGTAGTGCCGCCGCAAAGGTTCCTGAATCTCGCTTCTTCCACAATTCTTGATCTTGTAATCGTCTGTGGGAAGAACCACGACGTCACAGAACTTACCAGAATAGCCTCTCAACATTTAGATGAAAATGGTATGATCCTATTTGTGCAGAATGGTATTGGCCATATCGAGAGAGCCGTTGGTCTCGTAGGCCGAGAACGCGTGCTCGCTGGTTGTGTGACTCACGGCGTGACGCGATTGAATCCGGGTGAGATCCGGTTGGCTGGGACTGGCGAGGTGGTCATCGGTCCCGTCAGTCCTGATAGTTCTGTAATGGGTAGGGTTGAGGAGATCTGTGAACTCTTTGAGCGAGCCGAATTGTTCCCTCGTGCTGTTGTAGACGGGTCGGTCGCCGTCTGGGGGAAGTTGCTTCTGAATCTTGCAATCAACCCAGTGGCATCTATTGCTGGCGTTGAGAATGGTAAACTGCTTGAATCTCCATTACGTGAGGTTTCGGTTGAGGTTTTGATGGAAGGCATCGAGGTTGCTCGGCTTGAAGGCATGGTCTTCGATATGCACAAACTCGTTGGAGACCTTGAGTTGGTATTGTCCTCGACAGCGAATAACCGCTGCAGTATGTTGCAAGACATTATCCATGGCCGTAGGACAGAGGTGGATGCGATTTGCGGCGCTCTGGTGGCCAAGGCAGAGATCCATGGATTCGCAGTACCTCGGATTGAGACGTTGTGGAATCTAGTTCGTTCTATCGAGAATGGATCTTAATTCAATCTAAATCCATATTGTAATGCAATCCGATGTTATTCCTGCGCTCCTTTGCCGCCTGAGTCACTAATCTCGCGACAATCGACATATTTCGTAGCTCTACGAGGCCCTTTGTTGGCCTTGATGCCCTCCAAGTCCGTTCAATTTCGTTGCCTATGTTGTCCAACTTTCTGAGGGCGCGATTCAATCTCTCATCCCTTCTTACAAGTCCCACATCATCGGACATAATTGTTCTCAGTGCTATCCTGTCTGCCTTGATGGGGGCATGCTCCTGGAGGCGATGTAGTCCGTCAGCCCTCCATATGGGGGCCTCCTTGAGTTCGAGTGGATATTCATCGATGTGTTCCAGAAGGTGATTGCGGGCGCGGTGAGACATCACGATTGCTTCCAAGAGGCTGTTTGAGGCGAGCCGATTCGCACCATGAAGTCCAGTGCATGCAACTTCTCCGATTGCATATAGACCAGGATACACCTCTCCAATCTTAGTCAAGCATTCTCCATTAATCCCTACATCAATTCCGCCCACAATATAGTGGGCAGCCGGGGTTACAGGAATCGGATCGGGGCCGAATCTAATCCCGTGATTCTGGAGCTTATCCGCAATTGTAGGGAATCGATTTTTGAGTTCATCTGAATCCAGATGTTCAGTGACAAGTAGGACGTGAGGTTCTCCAGTTTTCTTCAACATCTGATCCGTTGTTCGAGCAACTATATCTCTGGTGGCTAGGGATCCTCGTGGGTCTTTTTCCAGCATATAGGAATGGTTTGCAGGTTCCCCTCCCTCTGTTCTAAAAATTCTGTGTCCTTCAATCGTCATTAAGATGGCACCGTGGCCACGTAACGCCTCGGTGATTAGGAAAGGCCTCTTGCCCTGAACCGCGAGAGCCGTAGGATGGAACTGGACGAACTCCAAATGTTTCACTCCGGCTCCAGCTCGATTAGCCATTGCCACTCCGTCTCCCGTAGCAACACTCGGATTCGTGGTTTCTCTCCAGAGTTGCCCGGCTCCACCTGTAGCGATGACTAGCGCTCTACAACATATTGTGTGTACAATGCCTTCTGCATCTAGGCACCAGATTCCACGCACTCCATTCTCAGGGCATCCTCGTTTTCGCATGACTAAGTCAATTGCCATCCATTGTTCAAGGATGGTAACGTTCTGTTGTTTGAGTCGTTCAATGAGTGTGGTCTCGATTGCTTCTCCAGTCCGGTCTTTCACGTGGAGAATTCGTTTTTCTTGATGTCCGCCTTCCTTAGCTAGATCGTATTCTCCATCGCTCCGCCGTTCAAATGGAACTCCTTCTTCGATTAGTGCCTTGATGCGAACTGCGGCCTCTGATACGACGTCACGAACCAATTCCTTGTCGCAGATTCCGGCCCCTGCTGAAATCGTATCTTCGATATGGCGTTCAATTGCGGCCTGATTTGAGGAATCTAGAACTCCAGCGATGCCTCCTTGTGCCCAGTTGGTCGAGGAATCTTCTAGGCGCTTCTTGGTAACGACAGCCACATCTTGCCCGGAGCGTGCGATTTCAAGCGCCATCGTCAATCCAGCGATGCCTGAGCCGACTACTACGACATCGAAGCCGAGTACTTCTTCGGACATATTTGGGGGCGCACCTTTAGTCGTCAATAAGATTCGTGTTCAGTGTTAATTGACGGAACCGTGAAGAGGCATTGGAACTGAATTAACCTCATGAAGCCCGTAGCCCGGATCTTGATCTTGGGCATGTGCTTGCTGATTTTCTGTACAGTGTTTCTCAACATTGAATACGGGCTCTGGCAGGACGGCTTCGTTCGTCAGAAAGTCGAGTTGGTAGGATTGTTCATGGGTGAGTGTAATGAACAGAAGATTTTGGATGACATATCTGCTACTGGGACTTCGGATTGCTTGCGTCCTTTAGGGGACTATGCCCTTATTGATTTCATTCTTATTTTCATGTCTGGACTAATCTCAGTCCTTTCTGCAAATGTCCTACTTGGTGGGGGAAAATCATCTCGCAGCCGCTCCCGTCGTAGTTCATGGGCGTGGATGCTTCTAGGCTCCTGTGTGGCAATTTTCGCCTTTCTTGATCTGTTGGGGCGCTCAGTCCCGGGTCATCCTGGAATTGCATGGGATGAGTTAATCGGTTTACCGCGAATCTTGGTTGATTGCATACTCATTATTTCAGGAGTACTTGTTTTCCGTCGAGGTTCTCAAAATCACACACAAATTTTGGATTCAAATAAACGAGTTCTTCAGCGTCGCATGATTGATGTTGATCCCGATAATCTAAGCATTGGTCAGATGCGTTCTGCACTGGGACTTACTATTCTAGAAGATATATTCCAACTCGGTTCATCTGACGGAATCGATGACCCCGGTCGCGTTTGTCATTACTGCAGTGGTGCAGGATGTGCAGAGTGCGGTATGGCCGGCTTGTTGTGACTTTGGCGTTTGACGTTCTGTGAACAAAATCGGTCGTACAACTAGGCCTTACCGTGTTGATTTAAGTGGTCTAATGTCCGAACGTAGTCATTGGGGTGCACGAATATGACTGCGAATTATGAGGTGATGATTTGCATCTGAAGCGGATCGAATTGGAGAATTTCAAGTCCTTCATGGGCGAGTTGACGATTGATCTCGAGCAGGGTTTTACAGCAATAACTGGGCCAAACGGGTCAGGGAAATCGAACAGCGGTGACGCAATACAGTTTGTTCTTGGAACTCGTTCTACCAAATCATTGCGTGCCCAGAATGTCAAGGAATTGATCTTCAATGGCGGTGGTCGCGCCAAGCCTGCACGCCACTGTAAGGTGACCTTGACCTTTGCAAACCCTGTGAATGACAAGGGATCCAGACGTCTCAAGGTAGATGGAAACGAGGTCCGATTTACCCGGGCAGTTCGCCTTAATAGCAAGGGCAAGGCAATATCCGACTACCGCCTGAATGATGCTCCTTCGTCGAGTACCGAGTTTCGGCGCCTCCTGATTGAGGCAGGTGCCCGAGGAGATGGGTACAATATCGTCCTCCAAGGTGATGTCACGAATCTTGCAAGTATGTCTGCACTTGAACGCCGACGTGTCCTTGAAGACGTAGCTGGAGTCACTCAGTACGATGATGAACTCAAGAAGGCGGACAGGCAGAGGAAACAGGTTGAATCCCAATTAGAAATGATCGAGGTCTTTGAAGCGGAGCAGAATCGTCGTGTTGAATCGTTGGAGAAGGAGCGTGAGGATGCACTCAAGTTCCGTACCCTGATGGAGGATTTGCAGACTTCCCGCTCCTTACTGATGCAAGCAAAGCATCGATCCAACTTCGAAGAAATACGAATGCTGGGTGAAGAGAGGTCCCGGTACATCGAGTCTTCTGAGGATTTGAAGGACGAGTGTGAACGTTCCGAATTACGCATTCAAGAGCTTGATGATGAGATTGTACGCCTCCAGAAAGAGATGGAAGCTCTTCTCGGGACTGATCAGCGCGGTACCATGGAACGTATCCGGAAACTAGAGTTACAGGTCGATCGCGCAAGCGATCGTGTCAGTGAATTGGAATCGACTTCTGAGAAAGTTCTCATTGAGGCTAAAGTCCTCTCAACGGAAATCAAGCGAGCTCGAGATGCTGTCGAGAGCAATCTGAAAGTGATTGATGAGGCGACAGAGAGTCTCAAGCGTGCAAAGGCAGCTATGGCTGCTGCCAAGAAGGAAGAATCTGATGCTCGGAAGGCTATGGAGCAGGGAGATCGTGCCACGATGGACCTGAATCGTGCCTATGGAAAGGCATCCGAAGAGGTGACTCGCCTCGCAGATAGGCTCCAAGTTAGTACACTTGAGATGGAGCGGGCACGGCAAGCGGCTGATATCTCTCATGGTCGTCTTGCAGATCTTCAGGAGTCTCTTCAAGATGCTGAGATGGAGGTGACTGATCTTGATTTGACCCTTGAGGAGATGGATGTCGTCGACAGTGCAGAAGAGCGGACACGTCTTGGCGAGGAACTACGCCGCCTAGACAACCAGCAAACCACTCTCCAACGTGAAGAGGGTCGTGCTCGAGCCAATAGGAACGAGGCAGAACGCGCCCTCGTTCGATCTCAGCAGCAGATGGAGAGTCGCTCTGGACGCTCATCAAATCAGGCACAAGCTGTGGCCGCTATCTGTGCGATTCGCGACAGTGGGGGCATCGAAGGTATCCTTGGCCCACTTAACGAACTATGTTGTCCAAAGGACGAAGCACACGCTCTCGCTCTATCTTATGCTCTAGGTGGGGGGATGAATCACATAGTCGTCGAGAATGACGAGGTCGCAACCCAATGTATTCGTCGCCTCAAGGCAGATCGCCTAGGTCGCGCGGTATTCCTGCCTCTCAACAGAATGCAAGTCCGTCGTGCAGGAGGGCGCTCTCTGATGGTCTC
>CESM01004898.1_pt1 | contig 14378 bp, 5 predicted proteins | sample 361421 | NCBI WGS metagenome assembly CESM01 (sample SAMEA2622219, study PRJEB7988) | marine metagenome | isolation source: saline water (ENVO:00002010), including | reverse complement strand
TGCTTTTAATTCATCAACTTTTGCTACTTCTTTGATAATCCTTAATCCTCTATCAACAAGCTTTTCATTTACAACCTTTAGATCAACCATTAAATTTTTATACACCTTTCCAATCCTAACCATAGTAGCGGTAGAAATCATATTCAAGATTAATTTTGTAGCAGTGCCTGCCTTCATTCTTGTTGATCCTGTAATGACCTCTGAGCCAGTTTCGACGCTAATTAAAATATCTTGATTTGCTTTATATAGAGGATTTTTATTGCATGTTATATATGCAGTAGTGGCTCCTATTTCTTTTCCATAATCAATTGCAGATTTAACATATTTAGCTGCGCCGCTGGCACTGATCCCTATAAGGACATCTCCATTGCATAATTTTTGATCTTTTAAGTCTTTAATTGACTGGGTCATACTATCTTCAACTCCTTCTATTGAAGACCTTAGTGCATTATCTCCCCCAGCAATAATTGCAGTAAACATCTCACTTGGAGCAGAGAAAGTTGGAGGAATTTCAGAGGCATCTAAAACACCAAGTCGCCCTGAAGTTCCTGCTCCTATATAAAAAACTTTATTATTTTTTTTTAACGCATTAACACATACTTCAACTAATTGTGCAATTTGCTTTAAAGCGCTTCTAATAGCAATAGGCACAGTAACATCTTCATTATTAATTAGTTTTAGAATATCCATGATTGGCAATTGATCAATAGTAGAAGATCTACTATTGGGCATTTCAGTTTTGAGCTTACTTCTTTTATCTGAAGTCATAACAAAACTTAGGAAAAGTTATTTAAAAAATTATTATGAAAATTGTTTAATTGAGCTAAAGAGAGACTGATATAAATCAGCTAAAATATTATTAACTACTCTTCTTTTAATGATTGTATCAAGCGCAAAGAATACCAGCGATCGATCAATTCATTCATATCTCTTAAATACTCTTTATATATACGTTTAACAATTTTTTTCTTATTATTGATAATAGGATCACCATTGAGTTGAATATTATCAATATCCGATAAAGCCATTTCAATATTATCTTTTTCTTTTAAGATCCATGAAACAGGTTCAAACATACTTGTGGTTACATGGTGATTCTTTGACCCATTCTCTATATTAACAGGTATGTTTTCTTTTTGCATGGCCTTGACTTTGGTTACAATATAATTTTCCGTCTTCCCAGTTTTACTGGCCAAAGTTTTAATGGTAACCGCTTTAGGGAAACATTCTAGAACGTCAGCAAGAATTAGAGACGAGCATTTGTCTAGCCCACGTTTTTCAAGAGCCGCCGCATATTTTTTCAACATTTTTTATTACCTCGAATAATAAAAATTATAGATAGTGAATAATAAATTTACAACAGAACATAATAAAAAGTTATTAAATTATCTTACTGCATTAACACTCATTTACGTATGCTATATCAAATATTAAATTATTATATGAAAAATTTATTCATTGCAATGCTGCTTATCTACTCTTTGGCCCTGGCAAAAGAAGATTTTTATTCAATAAAAAATAGTCAGATGATTAGAGACTCGCTAAACAGTATCAAGTTTGTCAATCCAAATACTGCGATTGAGCTTTCCTTTTCTATTCTTGAAAACTATTCTGAAAAAAGGCCAAATAGAGTTATTGGCTCTGCTTATGCTGCACTTGGTCAAATATATCATATTAAAGGTCTTTCTAGGCAAAGTCTTGAATACCTAAGTATCGCTGAAAAAGAGTTCTATGATCATTTACAATATATACCTCCTTGGCTACAGGTAGATTTTGGTAATGTATATTTTGCAAATGGTTTTTATGATAAAGCTATAGAGTCGTATAGGCAATCCTATAACAATTTTAATCGATATTTAAAAGATCCAAAAATTAACAAATTCAATCGAAAGCAAAATTTTTTAAGTGGCCTTGCAACAAGCTCAAATAATATTGCACTTGTTGAAATTGAAAAAAGAAAATTTAAAAAGGCTGAGGAAAGATTTTTGCATGGATTAAAAATAAGAAGACAGATTGTCAATAAAAATGATATCTCCCACTCTTATTTAAGTCTGGCTGAGCTATACTATAAATGGGAAAAATATGAACTTATTCCATTGATGTGTGATAGTTCAGATATAGCCATAGAAACTCAGCAAGATCTAGATTCAGCAACTAAATTTAGATATTTAGGCATGTCGAATCAATATCGTGGACTTTATTATTATTCTCGTGATGATATCAAAAAAAGTTTGAAATATTTTTCTATTGCTATGGAATTTTATAAATCCTTACCAATAGAAAAAACAAGGTTACTAGCATTGAAATCTTCAATACTGCAAGAAAAAGGCTCTACAAAAGAGGCAATTGAAAGTATTAATAAAGCTATGCTCATAGCTGATAAACAGGGCCTCAATCGTGAAATTCAAAAACTACTAAATAGCAAAAAAGAGATTTTGTATAATATCAACGATCTAATAGGTGTTCAAAAGATCAATGAAAGAATTATTGAAATCAATAAGCTGCAGACTGCAGAGCAAAACAAGGATCTACTTTTAAACCTTGAACTAAAAAATGATCTAATCGCAGGTCAAGCCTTGCTTGAAAAACAGCAAACGCAAAGAAGGTTCATCTTGGCTTTCTCTGGATTATTATTTCTAATTCTTATACTGATGATTATCTCTATTAGAAATCAAAATCTTGCTTCAATTCAAGCTAAAACATTGGCAGAGCAAAGTAAACTGGTCGCTGAATTAGAATTAAAGTCCACTGAGCGCGAACTGAGAAATGTTAGCTCATCTATTATAGAAAAAAATGAAATGATTGAATCCATAAAAAAGGATGTGAACTATGCTTCGCAATTTCTATCTAATACTGATTCTAAGTATTTGATCAATCCACTAAAATCAAAACTGCAGAATGCAATATCTGGAAAATCTGATTGGGAAGAATTCAAAATTCATTTTAATCGTGCATATCCAAATTTTTTTGATGAACTTGCCAAAATCAATTCCACATTAACTATACAAGATCTTAGACTGTGTGCATATTTAAAATCAGGACAAACAACCAAAGAGATAGCGCAATTGACAGGTCTTTCTATAAGATCAATTGAAAGTAGAAGATATCGCCTAAGAAAAAAACTTAATCTTATTCGCGATATTTCTCTTTTTGAATTCATTCAAACGATTAATATGGACAAACATATTAAAGCATAAATACTGATCTGAGTATTTATGCAGTAATCATTTTTATCTATTAAGTTTATATTTTTTTATATGCCTAATAGTAAAAATATCAATAATAATTGGCTTGAATTTTTTTCTGATTTTGAATCGGAAAATAAGGATTTTGTTGTTGCCCTATCATCAAAACATCCTGAATTAACCAAATCACAATTTCAAGTATGCCTATACCTAAGGTCTGGCCATGATACAAAATCCATTGCAACTGCATTAGAGCTTTCTATTCGATCGGTTGAAAGTCATTGCTATAGAATCAGAAAGAAACTTGACCTTCATCACACCACTAATCTTGGAACCTACCTATATTCTATTAATTAGTTTTTTATAAAAATTAGATTTAATTTCAAACAATAAAGAAAAAATGCGTATTTTTGAAGTAATAAAAAAAATTAATATTCTACATAAATTATTGTAACTAAAATTGAATTAATTATTATTTAACATATATGAAAAAATTTATAAACTCCTCTATTTTCTTACTGCTCATGAGTGTTCTTTATTCTCAACCCACTGTCGCAGTATTAGATTTTTCAGCAAATGGTTTGCCTGATTATGAAGTTGAGACCTTAGTGGAGCGTTTACGTTCTGAGATCCCTAATACCAAAGCTATGCGTCTTGTTGATCGAAAAATGCTCGAAAATATTCTTAAAGAACAAGGATTGCAACAATCAGGATGTACCACTGAGGAGTGTGCTGCGGAAATAGGAGAGCTTCTAGGTGCGCAATTTATGATCAGTGGATCAGTTGGTAAGCTTGGGTCTACATTTTCTGTTGATGCTAAAATGGTTTCGGTGTCTACTGGTGAAATGACAAAAACGAAAAGTGTAAGCTTTGATGGCACTGTAGGTGGACTTTTAATTGAAATGCAAATACTAGCATGGGAGATCATGGATCTCAAGGCTCCTCAGCCTCTACTTTTACAACGCGCTGGAGGAAGTGGAGTTGATAAAAAAGTTACGGTTGCTGTCATGGACTTTGACCCGAGAGGGATCAGTATGCTTGAGGCCCGCACATTAACGGATAGATTTGCAACAGAGCTAGATGCTACTGGAAGAGCTATTCTAGTTGATAGGCGCTCTATGAATGAGGTAATGCAAGAACAGGGCTTTGATGAAGCAGGCTGTACATCGGAAGAATGTGCCGCAGAGGTAGGTGCTTTATTAGGAGTAGAATTCATGATCAATGGCGCAATAGGAAAACTTGGCGATACATATACTATTGATGCTAAGATGTTTGAAGTGGCTACCGGTGCCGCATCTAAGACAAAAAATGCAACCTATACCGGTCCTGTTGATGGACTTATTACGGAAATTGAAATCTTAGCATGGGAAATGATGGGGCTAAAAGCACCAAACTCTCTCACGAAAAAACGAAAAGGTACGATTGTCTCTGAAGCGCCAAAGGTAAAAACGCCATCGGGCGCAGCTCTTCGCTCTTTGCTGATTCCAGGCTGGGGACAACATTACAATTTTACTTCAAGCGATAACCCGTCTGATGCTAGTAAGCGCTGGCTTCATTTGGGTGCAGATGCTGCACTTCTAGCATTGCTTGGTGTTACCTATCAGTCATTTATTGCCTCAGATCAAGACGCAGTAAGTACCCATAAAACTTATACAAGTGCAATTGAAACACAACAAATTGAAAGCTATAGAGCCACATCTCAGGGACACAACAAAGATGCTAAATCCTCAGCACAGCAAGTCAATATTCTTATTATAGCTATTGCTGGTATCCACTTATTTAGCTCTTATGATGCGTTTATGAATGGACCTGTTAATGATCAGGCCTCGCTCCATAAAAAACAAAAATTTGATCTGGTATATAATTCTGAACTAAAACAACCCCAATTGAGGTTCTCAATTGCGCTTGACTAAAAATTTATTTTTTACAATCTCACTCATGGTGCTTTTTGGCTGTCAGGCCACTGAGCTTGACTATGAAAACCCGCTCGATGTTCCTGCTGGAGAAGTACCTGCGATCGTCTTTGAACCATCAGCGTCGCAAATACCACTCCTCTCTTCTTCCTTGATCAACATTTTTGCTGTAGAGGTTGAAAATGTTACAGGAATCAGAGCTGAGATAACCTACGATAACAATACATTGCAAGTTTCAGATGTAGCAAGAGGGGATCTCTTCGGACAAAATAGTCAAAATTCATTATTTTTTGTAAACTATGTCGATACCCCAGGTAAAATAGTGATTGATTACTTTTACCTTGGAAATAGTGAGTCTAAATCAATCAGCGGAACTGGAAAAATCGCCTCAATCCTTTTCAAAGGAAATGCTGTAGGTACATCTGCATTAGAATTTACCTCACAGACTGAGCTAGTAGATAAAGATGATATACAAATAGCCATTGGGCTTCGGGGACAAGGAAATATTGACGTTATTCAGCAGTAATGCTGTTTATAAAAATATTAATAGTTCGCTATTATCTACCTCATTATTAATTCAATTCTGATAAAAATGAATTCAATTCAAAAATATTTTTCTCAGATCCTTCTTGTTTTTTTATTGTCTCCGGTAATATTATTTTCTCAAACGACCTTTAATTTTACCAATGCTTCTGCAACCGGTCGATATGGCCCCACTCAAAGTCAAGTAAACAGTGAGTACAGCTCAGGCAATACATTGAATGGAGCAGTGACTGTGAACACGCAAGGTATTCAGGAATGGACTGTGCCCGCAAATGGTACCTACACCATTGAAGTATGGGGTGCCAGAGGTGGAGGCGTATCAGGAAGTAATTATGGTAAAGGCGCAAGAATGAAAGGCGACTTTACTTTAAGCCAAGGCGATGTTTTGAAGATTGTCGTTGGTCAAATGGGTGGGCAACAAAATTCGGGTTCAGGTGGTGGTGGAACATTCGTAGTAAAAAAAACAGGCAATAACGCCTCAGATATCACCGCTCTGATTGTTGCTGGTGGTGGTGGAGGGGTTTACACTAGCAGTTCATCAATTCATAATTCCCATGCAGTGACTAGCAACAACGGGCAAAGCACCAATAATAAATCAGGTGGTACTAATGGTGGTGGTGGAAGTGGCGATACAGGTTCTGGCGCATCGGGTGGCGGTGGCATTACAGGAAATGGAACCTCAGGTAGCTATGGAACCTACGGTGAATCATTTATCAATGGCGCTGAAGGAGGAAATCACAGCTCAAACTCCCAATGTATCGGCGGCTTTGGTGGTGGTGGTGGAACGCATGGCAACACGGGTGGCGGTGGCGGTGGCGGTGGATATTCTGGTGGAGCTGGTGGCCGACACGATAGCAATTATGGAAACGGTGGCGGTGGCGGATCTTATAATAATGGAAGCAATCAAAGCAATGAAGCGGGTCTGTGGGATAGTCATGGTAAAGTGGTCATTACCGCATGTACAGGTTTTTGCTTTGAAAGCTTAGGCATCTCTAACGATAACACTTATGCGGATCTGACCTTATCCGCGGGCGGATATGATACCAATGGAGGAAGTGGAGCAATAGAGGCGAGTGATCTTAGCGCAACCTTTGCTCGTAACGGTGGAGTCGCTACCAATGCAACGATCAGTAGCGTAAAAAAGAACAATAATACTTCTGAAGGTAGTGCAGGTGCCCTGACAGGCGGTGAGACCGTAATTCGCATCTTCTTGAATGTAACGGGTACTCCTGTTGGGATTGAAACACTCACCGTGACCCCTGCCAATGGCTCTAGTATCTATAATTCTAGCGGAACGGCAATGAGCAGCAGCGCAGCCATTGTAGATGCATTCACCGATAAGAATGGCCCGTTTATCACAAATACATTCATCAATAGCAGTAATAATCAAGTGAGCGTAACCCTTTCAGAAACAGCTTACAGTACTAATGGGGGTAGCGGAACCCTTGCCAAAGAAGATTTCTCATTAGCCATTAGTGGAGGCGCTGCCACTTTGAACAGCGCTACCCCTTCTGCTCTATCAATAAGTAGTGATACCTATACACTGACTTTCAGTGTCTCTGGAACCGCTTCAGGTCAAGAAGTGTTAACGGTTTCTCCTGTGGCTAATTCGATCTACGATGCAAGCGGGAATGCTTCCACTACTTCGCAAAGCAACAATACGGTTAATCTTTATGATAAACGCTTAGCCCAAAATACCAGCCTTGAGCATGATAATTATTATGCTGTCTGGAACCAATTGCTTAAAATGGATCAAAACGCCTTTGTCCTACAATACAGTGGAAATAGCTCAGATGGCTACCTGCAGACCTTCACAACAAGCTCCGATGGCAATACCATTACACAAGTACTGGAAAAAGAATGGGGGAAAAAAACGGATGTTTACTATCCTTCTTTTATCCGCATGTCCCAAGACACCTATTTAATGGCCTACTATGGGTATAATACAGGTACCAAACACGATGGAACTTCTGTTAGCAATACTTGGGGACAATGGCTTACGACATTTCAGATCAAAAGCGATGGCACTATTATCAATGAAATGGGTAATTATCTTCATGATACCTACACTGGCAGTGATCCTTATAATGCATTGATAAAGATCGATGATGATACCTACGCCCTTGCCTACAAATCCTATAATTACGGTCCTATGACCTCAGGCAGTTGGGGTGGCTGGATCAAGACCTTCAAAGTGAACGGTGGGAATATCAGCCAAGTCAACGAATTACGCCATTATACTGGCTCGGACTCCAAATGGCATTCATGGGAAAGATTGAGCGCTACCACGTACGCACTTGCCTGGCAAGGATTTGGTGGAGATGGATATATAACCACATTTACAATCTCCGCCGATGGAGCAACCATTACGGAAATTGCAGAGATCGAGCATGATGCTATCAATGGTTCTTATAATTCACTTAGCAAGCTGGATGATGACACATATGTATTGGCCTATGCTGGAAATGGTGAAGATGGTTATATCTCTACCTTTACCATCCCAACCAACGGTACATCCATTACAGAGGTCTCTACTTTGATGCATGATAGTAGCATAGGATATTTCAATTCATTGATCAAGGTCGATCAAAACAAATTCATGCTTGCCTATAAAGGTGCCAGCAATGATGGCTATGTAAAGATGTTTACCGTTCCAGATGATGGCAGCTCCATCACCGAAGCCCTGACCTTAGAACATGAGACTGGATATAATCAATGGAACAGTTTACAAATGATCGATTTCGATAACTTTGTATTAGCCTATGAGGGAAATAATAACGATGGATTTTTAAAAACATTTAATTATTCTCAAATAGCAACTAGCACATTACCTAGAATTAGCTCATCTACCATTGCAGCTGACAATAGCACTATTTCTGTCACTTTCAATGAATCCGTATTCAATACAACTGGTGGGAGTGGAAATTTAGAAGCAGCAGATTTTTCTCTTTCCTTGTCAGGTGGAAATGCCACTTTAGCTTCTGCTACCCCAACCTCAATTGCAAGCAGTGGAAATGTATATACGCTTGGAATGAATATTTCTGGACAAGCATCAGGATATGAAAAGATCACTATTTCCCCTGTTGATAATAGCATCTATGATGCGTCAAATAATGAAGCGACAATTTCGCAGTTAAGTAATGAGGTCTATTTACGAGGAACTGGAGCCCCTATCATCACCGCAACCTCAGTTGATGCATACAATACAAAGTTAACGGTCAAATTTTTAAAGCCTATATATACCGCCAATGATGGTACTGGTGTTCCTGAGGTATCTGATTTTGCACTATCTTTATCCAATGGCACAGCAACACTAACAAGCGCAACCCCTACTTCTATAGCTGGAGGCAATGGCCCAGAGCTAGAGTTCACATTTGCTACCAGTGGGGTTGCAGATGGAAATGAGACTATTTCTATCGCCCCGGTTCAAAATTCCTTATGGGACTTTTCTGGAACCTTGGTCTCAAATTCGCAATCCAATAATACTGCAAGTCTCAATGCGTCTTTCATGAACCCGATCACCAATTTTGAACATAATAGTGGTAATGCTACTTATAATTCCATGATCAATATCTCAGGAAATATCTATGCCATTGCCTATGAGGGATCAAACAACAAAGGGACCATACAAACAATATCGATCACTAACGCCGGCGGAGTGACCAACAGTAGCTATATTGCAGCAGAAGAACACGATGACAATAACGGGGAATACAATCAATTGATCCATCTGACAGGAACAAAATATGTCTTATTCTATAGAGGACAAAACAGTGATGGCTATGCTAAGGTCTTTAATATATCCAATAATGGTCAAACCATTGAAGCGATCAGCTCTGCTTTAGAATTCGCTACTAATGATGCTCAACATATTTCTGCTGTCAGATCAACAGATTCAACATTGGTAGCTGCTTGGCAAAGAAGCAATGATGATAACTATATCACTACTTTTAAAGTTTCATCAGATGGATCTTCAATAACACAAACAGTAAGCCTAAATCATGATGGCCAGTATGGAAGATCAAATTCATTGGTCAAAGCTGATGATAACACCTATATCTTAAGCTATAATGGATACAGTAATTACGGAAGGATCCAAACCTTCACTATTCCACCCGATGGGAGCTCCATCACGGAAGTAGCAAATGCTGTTTTTTCTGATAACAGTTATAGCTATTGGAATAGCATGGTACAGGTCGATCATGATACTTATGTCAATGCTGGTTATTCATACAATACTAGCGGAACGAATGGGTACTATGGTGTACTCGAAACCTTTACCATTCCTTTAGATGGCTCTTCAATTTCATCAGTTGCAACCCTAAAGTATACCGATCAAAATGTTGGAACGCATAATAAACTGTTCAAACTCAATGCTAGCGAATACCTCCTAGCTTATGAAGGAGCAAATGGTGATGGCTTTATAGAAATGTATACAATTTCATCCAATGGGGCTACGATCACTAAAAAATGGCAAAATACATTTGATATTAATAATGCCGAATGGCCAGATATCGTTCGGATAGATAAGAATACGATGGCCCTAGCATACTCTGGGAATGGAAGTGATGGATATATTCAAACCTTTGATATTGGCACTTCCGATAATACTGGCCCTGCTATCTCCTTTAATTCTTTGAATTATGATAACAATCAATTGACCGTTGGACTCAATGAGGATGCATTCAATGCAAATAGTGGATCTGGCGCACTTGAAGCATCAGATTTTTCCCTATCTATCAGTGGGGGATCTGCTACGATTGGAAGCGCTACCCCAACTAGCATCAAACATATTGGGCAGAGTCAATATGTGCTAGGATTCACAATAGAGGGAACACCTAATGGCAGTGAACAACTAACCGCAGTTCCTGTTGCCAATGCGATCTATGATATTAATGGCACTGCAGCATCCACAAGTCAAAGCAATAATACGGTCAATCTTTTTGAAAAGGTCCTCCCTCTTATTAGCTCCAGTTCTTTAGCAGCAGATAACAGCACTGTCACTGCTACATTCTCTGAGGCAGTCTTTAAAAGTCGATCTGCTAGCGGAACAGGGTATGCAGGAAATGGCGACCTTGAGGTAGGCGATTTTGTCTTATCAATGGCTGGAGGTGTGGCTACGCTAGGAAGCGCTACGCCTACCAGTATAGCAAAAAGCAGTAATGCCTATACGTTAGGGATCAATTATATTGGACTGCCAAATGGTAGTGAAGTGGTCACGGTCTCCCCTGCTCAAGATGCCATATATGATAATACTGGTAACATTGCCGCTACCAGTCAAAGCAATAACACTAAAACATTCAATGCAGAAAAGATTCGAATAGCAAAGACCCTTGAATTTGAAACTGGCTATGCACAAGGAATGGCCTTGTTAAAACGAGATGCAGATACCTACATCGTTGCCTATATGTATAATTCTAACAATAGAAATGGAGATGGTTATATCTCTGCTTTCAATATCTCTGCAGATGGGGAAACCTTAACAGAGGTAAATGTGAATGGTAGCTCTAGGTGGCAATGGGAGAATAATGATTATTTTCATGGGAATTGGGTCCAAGTAGATACCAATACCTATGCCCTTGCCTATTGGGACTATGGAAACGGCGGATATATCAATACTTTTGATATCTCACATGATGGTGCTACCATTACAGAAAAGAAACAACGATTTCAATTCAGTGCAAGCAGCTCGACTTGGGATGGTTATTTTAATTCATTTATCAAACTAAGCTCCACTATCTATGTTATCGCCTATCAAGATAATAGCAACAGAGGTATTATTTCTACCTTTACGATCTCTGATGATGGCAACACTGTCACAACCAAAGATAGAGAGTATTATATTGCTGGAGCTGGAAGCAATAACTATATGGGCTATAATTCTCTGGTAAAGGTTGATGACAATACTGTAGCCAATGCATTCTCAGGTGCTAGTAGTGGCGCTGAAGGGTGGATTGCCACTTTCAATATTGATCCATCTTCAGGGGCAATCACTGGGGCCAGTGGAAGTCAAAATACTTATGTGAATAGATTGAAACATGACAATGTTGCGGGCAAGTATAATTCTTTGATCAAATTAAGCAGCGATAAATATGTTCTCGCTTATGGCGGGTCAGGCGATGATGGCTATATTGCTAGCTTTACCATATCCGATGACGGAACGACGATCACTGAAATTGAACAACTTGAGCACGATACCAATCGAGGGTTCTATAATGATCTCATCGCCATTAGCGAAGAATCGATCTTGCTAGTGTATTCAGGCGATGATACCGATGGAAACAATAACTCGTATGACGGGTATATGAAATCAATCAGCATTAACTCAAATGGAACTGGAATCTCTGTGGCCGCTACAGATGAATTTGAAACACAACAAGGGGAATCCACACGTATATCAGATATTGATGGAAATACCTTTGCGGTAGTAAGTGAAGGCAATGGAAGCGATGGTTTTATCCGCACCTTCAACGTTCGCGCATCCGATCAAAGCGCACCTACGATCACCTCAAGAAGTTTAGCTGCAGATAATTCTACTATCGCTATCACATTCAATGAAGATGTCTATGCTGTTTCCAATGGTACAGGAGAACTTGAAACTTCTGATTTTGAACTTTCAATATCTGGTGGATCTGCAACGTTAAGCTCTACCACTCCAACTAGCGTCTCACGTAGTGGAAACGTCTATACCTTAGGTGTTGGATTAAGCACTCCTGCCAGCGGAGCTGAAACCATTACTGTAAAACCAGTAGCAAACTCTATATTCGATCTAGCTGGAAATATATCTGTCACTGGTCAAAGCAATAATACCGCTACCTTGAATGATAAACTAGGTCCATCAATTACAGGGATAGTGATCACCAGTGATAATTCGAGTGTCAATGTAACATTAGCTGAGACAGCATACCCTGGAACTGCCAATAGTGGAGCGTTAGCTGCAAATGATTGGGTCCTTTCTATTCCAGATACCAATAGCACCGCTAAGCTTGGCAGTGCCACCCCTACCAGTATTGCTAAAAGCGGCAATGTTTACACCTTGGGTTTGAATATTGTAGGTACCCCTGATGGAGCTGAGATCTTAAAAGTTAATCCTGCTGAAAACGCTATCTATGATGCCCTTGATAATATCTCTAGCACCAACCAAAGCAATAATACCGCTAATTTAAAGGACAAGGCCCCTGCAACTGTTTCTGCAGTTAATATTGCCAACGATAATACATCCATCGCTGTGACCATGTCAGAAGCGGTTTATAATAGCAATAACGCTAGTGGCAATCTTGAAAAAAGCGATTTTTCATTCACTATGAGCGGTGGGGTAGCATCACTCACGAGCGCCACTCCATCAACGATATCTAAAAATGGCAACATCTATACCCTTGGATTTGGATTAAGCGGGACACCTTCTGGAGCCGAAGTGTTAAGTGTAAGTCCTGTGGCAAATTCAATCTATGATGCATTAGGTAATATCAGCATTGCGAGCCAATCCGGTAATTCCGGCAATCTAAAGGATAAGGCCAAGCCTATTATTTCTAGCATCGATCTAGCTAATAACAATGGTACGATTGCAGTTACTTTCACCGAAGCAGTCTTTGCCAATAATAATGCTAGCGGCGAACTCGACTCACTGGACTTTGTATTATCTATGTCAGGAGCTGGAGCGTCCTTATCCCAAGCAAATCCAACTACTATCTCCAAAAATGGTAATACCTATACGCTGGGTATTGGTCTAAACGGAACGCCAACAGGAGGTGAAACACTAAAAGTTAGGCCTGCGTTAAATGCTATATATGATAATTCTGCGAATATAGCAGATACGACTCAAACTGGAAACACCAAAACGTTAAATGACAAATCAGCGCCAACAATTACGACCGTGGTCCCTTCCAATGATAATAGCGGCATTGCGGTAACATTCTCAGAGACTGTATTTAAAGCCAGTAATGGAAATGGAGATCTAGAAGTATCAGATTTCAAACTGACACTGACAGGCGGAAGAGCGATCCTTAAAAATGAAACGCCCACCAGTATTACTAAAAATGGTAATACCTATACCCTTGGATTGGATCTATCGGGAACCGGGACCGGAAAAGAAGTGGTTGCAGCCATTCCCAATCCTAGTTCTATCTATGATAATGCTGGAAATGTTGCTTTATCTACTCAAACATCAAATACCGGCTATCTTAAAGATTTGACTGGACCGATCATCCTATCCATGGAGCCCAAAAGCGATAACAGTAATCTTATTGTCACATTTGACGAACCAGCATTTACCAATGCCAATGGATCGGGAGATCTTGATACATCCGATGTGACGCTTACCTTATCTGGAGGATCTGCAACGCTGATCTCTTCAAAGCCAGATACAATATCACGCGATGGTAGTGTATATACTTTCGATCTTGATCTTAATGGAAAGGTCAATGGATTTGAGGTATTGAAATTTCAATTATCCTTCAATGCGGTATATGATTCAATAGGCAACGTAGCAAACCCCATACAAGCGATCAGTGAGACCAATCTCATTGACCAGACTGCTCCTACTTTCGCAAAAATAACTATGGAGAACGACAATAGCGCAATAAATGTCAAATTCAGTAACCCTGTATTCAATAGTACAGGTGGTAGCGGATCGCTTGAGAAAGAAGACTTTTCTCTTTCTCTATCAGGAGGTACAGCTACATTAGATAATTCCACCCCTACAAAAATTAATTATATTGACAGTACAGCCTCTTACCAA
>CESM01051094.1_pt1 | contig 14382 bp, 13 predicted proteins | sample 361421 | NCBI WGS metagenome assembly CESM01 (sample SAMEA2622219, study PRJEB7988) | marine metagenome | isolation source: saline water (ENVO:00002010), including | reverse complement strand
ATTTAAAATGATTTTTAGAGAAAAATTTCTTTTCTGATATGCTTTCTAATTCGTCATTGTTTGAAAAACTTATTCCAAATAAAGGCCCTATCTTTATAAACGATTCTATATCTTGATTTTCGCCTTTAAATACTACTAAAGAAGTATTTTCTGAATAAATCTTTTTAATAAAAAGATTAAACCATCTATCTGATATGGGGCTTGCAGGAAAGTTATCAAATATTACGATATCATATCTTTTAAACCAGAAGTCCTCAAAATCGTGTTGCTTTGTATCAATTTGAGGGAAGAAATGATCAAATCCATTATCTATCTGAGAAATAATAGCTTTAGAATTGTAATTAAGAGCTCCGCTAATAAGAGCAATATTAAGCTTCTCTAATTTCAAGCTAGTAGTAAAAGAATGTCTATTGTTAGATATATTGTCTTCTAACTTTAAACTAGAAATCTTTACATCAAAAATATTATCAAAATCGATATTATCACTTACAAGAAATGATTCAAAATAAGTATGTTTATTATTATATAATTTTATTTGATTGGATGCGATTAACTTATTGCCATTAGATAATGTAATCTGAGTTAAACCATCTCCATTTTTGTTATTTATTTCAATATCAATATAAATAGAATTTTTATCAAAACGATTTGGATAAACGATAACGTTCTTGATTGATATATCTACTTCATTATCTGAAATCTCTGATTGAGTTATTTCTGTAGAATTATTATCTATAATCTTATCTATAGGAGGATTGATTTGACCAGAATCACGTATAATGGTGTTGATATAAATTCCTGATCCTATTGCTATAAAAACTGATATCCAAAACCAATTATATTTATTATTACTCATAACTAAAGAACCATTCCTCGTGAATAAGCAGAAAAATTGATACCGATCTTAGCTGAATCATTGTTTATCTTTTTTTCTGCTAAGAATGCAATCATATCTGCATTGTCTGTACAATATTTTAATGATGGAAAGATAATTTTTTTATTTATGGCACCTAGTTTTCCTCTTAATCTTTGATTAGCAGCAACACCACCGCAGACTATGCCAGTATCAATATTCAAATCATTCATAGATTTTTGCAATTTACCGACCAAACAATCAACAATTGCTTCTTGATAGCTTGCAGCAACATCTTCTAAATCATATTCATTATTATTAATACAATTAATTAAAGATGTCTTAAGCCCGCTAAAACTAAAGTTGTAAGTACCATCATTAAGAATAGGGCGTGGAAAATCTATCAATTCTTTATTTCCACCTATTGCTAATCTTTCTATTTCTGGTCCACCTGGATAATTTAACCCTAACGTTTTAGCGCCCTTATCAAAAGCTTCTCCACAAGCATCATCCAACGTTTCTCCCAATAAAGTATAGTTAAATAAATCTTTAACAAGCCATATCTGTGTATGTCCGCCAGAAACAAGCAAATTAATAAAAGGAGGATCTAATGTTTCAAACTCTATAAAAGCTGAATTTAAATGTGCCTCTAAATGATTAATAGGAACAATGGGTATTCCTAATCCTTGCGATATTCCCTTTGCAAAAGAAATACCTGAAAGTAATGAACCCATTAATCCTGGCCCACTTGTTACTGCAATTGCTTCTAAATCTGAATAGTCTAATTTTGCATCCTTCAAAACCTTCTCAGTAATTTCAGGTAGAAATTTTTCATGCTCTCTTGATGCAATTTCTGGAACTACGCCGCCAAATTTTGAATGAATAGATTGTGTTTTGGTATAGCTTGAAATTATTTTTGAATTATGGCATATAGCGACTCCGGTTTCATCGCACGATGTTTCTATTCCTAAAATAATCAATTGATTTCTTTTATAACTAAAATTTCTAAATTATTTGGAGAAAGATCTTTCCATTCCATAACAGTATTAGGAATACTTATTTTTGGTGAATAAAACTGTTTATCAGGTCTCCAAGATTTCTGAAAATTAATTACAACTTCTATGTCATCAGATGTAGTGTTCGCAATTTCATTTAAACCTCCAACAATAGTGAGTGAAACTGTAGCAGGATTAACAAATACATTAATGTCATTGGGCTTATTAATTAATTTCACTGGAATCCCTGTTACAATTGTTTCACTAATTGGTTGTATATCAATATAGCCTTGGACTTTCTTTGGGTCAAAATTAACAAGCTTGTTTGGATTGATAATAAATAGCTCTCCTTCTGATGACGCTATTAAGCCTTCTAAGGTATCTCTTTCAGTGTTAACAAATGTTATAGTATCTACAACTTCTTTTGGCCCTCCAATACTGATAGAATCCGGAGTGAAAGTTTGATCTCCAACTTGTACATATCCTGGTTCTGTTAAGGCGGTTACTTGGGACCTTATTGGCACTTTCTTGACTAAGTATTTATCTAAGTTAATTTTTATATTTCTAGGAGAAATAACTTCTACAAATTCTAAATCTAAAGAAGATGGTAAAACTATTTTTTCGGGATTATTTTTATAATATTGATCTAGTTCAAAATTATATTCATCTGCAATTTGACTTAAATCTAAAACAGCTTTATAGTCTTCATAAAAACTGTCAAAAAATCGAAGCCAAATGAATGCTCTTCCTGAACCTTTCAAGGTTACAAGAATGCTTTCAGGGACCTCTTCTTTATAAGTCTTCTGTTCTTGTAAATTGCGCGCAACTAAAGGAATATTTGTTGTAACTGAATAAGTATCTTCGCTCTTAATGAAAAACCAAAATACAAATGCAATAACAAAAGAATATAAAAGTCTTTTAATCTGGTTACTATTATTCAACATCAGGTTGATCAAGCATTAAGATGACATTCTTATCTTGTTCATTAACCTCAACAACTAATAAATCAATAGTGTCACCTGTTTCAATAGAAGTTAAATAATCTTTCTTTAATTCCTTTGAAATTTTATCTGAAGGAACAAAGCCTATCACACTATCATCCATCTCAACTATAACGCCAGAATCATTAATCGCTGAAACCGAGCCTTTAAGCTTGTCACCGGAAGAGTACTTTTCTGTTATAGAAGGCCATGGACTCTCTGTTAAGTCTTTAACGCTTAATAAGATTTTTCGATCTTTATCTGATATATCCATGATAATAAATTCAACTGTATCACCCTCATTAAGCAACTCTTTTGGATGAGAAGGAGTTTTTTTCCAATCAAACTCCGTATTTCTTAGAAATCCTTCGATATCCTCTCCCAAGTCTATATATGCACCAAATTTTGTGATCTTATTGACTGTTCCTTTTTTCTTATCTCCAATACTTACTTTTGAAGATATATTATCCCATGGATCTTCAGTTAATTGCTTAATACCTAGACTAATCTTCTGCTCATTGATATCAATAAATAATATTTTTGATTCCAACGTATCACCTACCTTATATTGATCTTGCAGATTTTGGATATTCTTTGTCCATGATATCTCAGAAATATGAATTAATCCTTCGATACCTTTTTCTATTTCAATAAAGATACCATAATTCATAATACTAACAATTTTACCATTAAGTATATCCCCTACAACATATCTATCTGGTATTGATTGCCAAGGATTATCTATTAATTGTTTTAATCCTAGAGATATTCTTGAGGTCTCTTTGTTATAGTCAATGATTTGAACTGTAATTTCATCACCTATCGACACAATCTCAGATGGGTGATTAATTCTACCCCATGAAAAATCAGTAATATGTATTAATCCATCTACGCCACCCAAGTCAACAAATGCTCCAAAATCAGTAATATTTTTTACTATTCCTTGGAGCTGTGCACCTACTTCAATCTTTGTCATTAACTCTTGCCTTTTTTCATTTAAAGATTCTTCTAAGATTGCTTTACGAGATACAACAAGATTTTTTCTTAATTCATCAACTTTGACAATCTGAAAATCAAATTCTTTGCCAATTAGTTCATCAAAATTTTTAATAGGATGGACATCTGCTTGAGATCCAGGCAAGAACGCTTGTATCACTCCTAAGTCAACTACAAGACCTCCCTTAACGCGTTTAATAATTTTTCCTTTTACAGGATCAGCATTATCACATAATTCTCTTAGCTCATCCCATCTCTTAATAAAATCAGCTTTATACTTAGATAAAGTAATATTACCATCTCTATCTTCAAATTTTTCAAGAAATATATCAATATTTGATCCAATTTCAGGTAAATCTTGATTATTGAACTCAGACCTATTAATTAATCCTTCGGATTTAAATCCTATGTCTACCATTACATCGCTATCGCTAATACCAATTACTTTTGCTGATATGATTTGATTTTCTGATATGTCATTAAATGTTCCTTCATATTCTGCAAAATGATCGTCTGGTGAGCTATCAGAATTATCTTGAATCTCTTCTTCTTTTCCAGAAATTACCTTGATATTTGAAAATAAATCTTTACTTAGATAATCTTTAATTGTTTTTTGAGAAGTTACTTTTTCTTCTTGAGTTTTTTCTTCTGACAATTGCTCAACAGTTTCCTGTTCTATTATTACTTCTTCTATGTCTTTTTTTATATCTTTTTCAGTTTGATCATTCATATTTTTAGCTTCTTTCAATGTGTTTGTAGATTTGATTAACTTGATCATCAATAGTGCAGTTTGATGTATCAACGACAATTGCATCTTTTGCCTGTTTCAACGGAGAAAGTTTACGACTACTGTCATACTGGTCTCTATCTGTCAAATCTTGTTTTATTTTGTTAACGTTTAATTCCTCATTTACTCTTTTAAAGTCTTTTAATCTTCTCTCTGCTCTCGTATCATAATCAGCTACTAGAAAAAACTTATGCTTCGCATCTGGAAAAACTATCGTTCCGATATCTCTTCCTTCAACAACAAAGTTACCATTCTTTACAGTATTTTTTTGCATTTCTACTATTCTTTCTCTTACAGCTTGCAATGCACTTGCCTTGCTTACTGCACTTGTAACTTCTTCGCTACGAATCAATAAGCTGATATCTTTACCATCTAATAAAACTACAATACTATCGCTAGAGGTAAAGTCTAATTCTAACTTTAAAATATCTAACATCTTTCTAACCTGGTCTTTTGAATTGATATCAATAGAATTCTGTATAAAAAAATAAGTCACAGCTCTATACATAGCTCCAGTATCTAAATACTGATATCCTAGCTTAGTTGCCAGTCTCTTTGCGGTAGTAGTTTTACCAACGCCAGCAGGTCCATCAATTGTTATTACCATAAAAATGCTCAGAAAGTTAGTTTTTCTTTGAATAAATGCCAAGATGTTTAAAATCTTATGTTTTTCTTGTGATTTTTTTCAAATACTGTTTTTCTTTGTTAGTTAGTTCTCTTGATTGACCTTCTTTTAGTTGATCTAATGTGATATTGCCAAATTTGATACGTTTTAATGAAATTAGCTTAAGACCTGAAAATTTGAATATTCTTCTTATTTCATTCTTTTTTCCTTGCCTCAAGATCATTGTAACATGGACGGTCTTCTTTATCTTCTCTTGAGATACGATGTTAGCTTTTCCTCTCTCTCCTGAACCTATAAAAATTCCTCTTTTAATCTTTTGCACTGTTTTTTCGTCAATAATCTCATTAGTCTCTGCTATGTATTCTTTTGGTATTCTATTCTTTGGATGAGTAAGAAATTGAGATAAATCTCCATCATTTGTTAATAATATTAAACCCGTAGTGTCTTTATCTAATCTTCCTACATGATTTAAGAAGGGTTTTCTTGGAATTAAATCAAAGACTGTCTTCCTACCCATCTCATCGCTTCTAGAAGATATAAATCCTTTAGGTTTATACAATACAATTGTGGTGTTCTTTTGATTTAAAGTAATCTTCTGGTCATCAAGCCTGACAATATCTTTTGTAGGATCAATGTCAACAAAGGGATCCATAACTACTAGATTATTAACAGTTACCATTGCCAATTGAATTGATTCCTGCGCTTTTCTTCTAGATACAATTCCAGAGGATGAAATAAATTTAAATAGCTTCACTATTGATTCCACTATCTTCAGAATCTATGATATCAGAAATTTCATTATTTGTTGGCATTTCAGATAAGCTTGTTAATCCGAAATGTTTTAGGTAATCATCGGTAGTGTGATAAAGGAGCGCTCTACCCAAAGAGTCATCCCTTCCTCCAATCTTGATCAATTTTTTTGTTAATAGATTCTTCAGAACTCCTTTGCAATCTACTCCTCTTATTGATTCAATATCTATTCTTGATATCGGTTGTTTATATGCAATTATTGCTAAAACTTCTAAACTTGCGTTCGATAACATCAGTTTTTTATTGGGGATATACTTTGATATAAATGGTTCAAACTCTCTTTTGCTAACAAGCATATATCCTCTACCTACTGATTTTACTTCAAAAGCATGGTTAGCATATTTCAGATTAATATCTTCAACAATATCATCTAATAATGGAGGATTCTCGCTATCAAAAACTCTCTCTATGTCTGACTGCAAAAGAGGCTCAGATGCAACAAACAATAAAGATTCTATAATTAATTGTTGTTCTTTCATGCCCTGACAATATTTAATTTTATTTCAATATCTTCAAAAGTATTTTTTTGTTTACAAATCAACTCAGACTCCTTAATCATATCTAATACAGCCAAGAATGTAACAATAATTTCTATTTTACTTTCTAATTTATTGATTAGTGTAGTCAATGAAAGAACAGAATTTTCTTTGAAGCTAGAAACAATAAAGTCTTTTTGTTTCTTTAGCGATATAGTCTCTCTTTGGATAGTAATTGCACTATTATCTGGAGCATTATCAATGGCATATTGAAAAATCTTTGATATATCAAACAAACTTACTTCATTTAAGAAATCTGCAGGCTTAGATGTATTGTGAAAAGAAATTTTATCCTTTGGGCGATAAAAGATATCTTTGTTCTCATTATGTATCTCTTTTAATTCATGTGCAATTTTTTTAAAATTTTTATACTGCAATAGTTGGTCTACAAGACTAATTCTTGGATCATCAATATCTAATCCCTCCTCATCTTGCTGTCTAGGTAATAACATTCTTGTTTTTAGTCTTAATAGCAATGATGCCATAAAAAGAAATTCTCCTGCTATGGAAACATCTAACTTCTTAGCAGCATTAATTACATCGATATATTCGGAAGTTATTTGAGATATTGGAATATCATAAATATCAATTTTATCTCTTTTGATAAAATATAGAAGCAAATCTAAGGGTCCTTCAAAATTTTCTAACTTTACGTTAAACACTATCTAGACCATTCCAATAGATTTTTTCACATTGGATAGAGTTTCAGATGCAATTAATTCTGCTTTTTTACTTCCTAGATCCATTAAATCAAAGATATCATCAGGATTATCAAGATGTCGCTGTTTAAGAGATCTTTGTTTAGAAAAATAATCCATAATACGATCATATAATTCATTTTTTATGCTCATATATTTTAAACCAGGAGTAAGATATCTATCTTTCAGTTCATTTTTTTCTTGATCATCTAAGAATAGTGAATATATCTTGAAAAGAGGTGTATCTATATCTTTAGGCTCATTTAGTCCAGCAGAATCTGTAACAATATTCATTATTTGATTCTTAATATCATCCTCATTTCCAAAGATTGGAATAGTATTATTGTAAGATTTGCTCATCTTTTTACCATCAATTCCAAAAATAATTTCATTATTTTCATCAATATCTATTTCAGGAATAGTAAACACTTCTCCATGCGTATTATTGAACTTGATAGCAATATCTCTTGTCATTTCTAAATGCTGTTTCTGATCTTTTCCAACAGGAACAATATCTGATTGAAATGCTAAGATATCTGATGCCATCAATACCGGATAAGAAAATAATCCCATATTTGGACTAAGCCCATTTGCAACTTTATCTTTATATGAGGTTGAACGCTGCATTAAACCAACACTTGTGAAATTAGATAATATCCATGTTAACTCTGTAACTGCTGGAACATGAGATTGCACCCATATCGTAGATTGTTTTGAATCAAGACCTAATGCCAATAAATCAGAGAATGCATTGAAAGTATTTTTTTCTAACTCTTCTTTATTGCTGATAGATGTTAAAGAATGATAGTTGGCAATAAAACAAAATAAATCTGAAGAGTCTTGGAAATCAATCATTCTTTTAATCATGCCAAAATAATTTCCAATGTGTAATAACCCTGAAGGTTGTGCTCCGCTTAATATTCTTTTTTTCTTCATTTTAATTTCTTCCGGTAAATAAATAATCTTTCCAGCCTAAATTCCTATCTTTTACAAACTGATTAAAGTACATGAATCTATTAGGTTTTTTTGGTTGTTTCATCAATTTCATTTTTGCTTCTTTTGGTGTTCTATTACCTTTTTTTGCATTACAGGGAGAACACGCTACAATTAGATTTTCCCATGTATCAGATCCACCCTTATATTTTGGAATAATATGATCTACAGTTAAGCTTGATTTTGATCCACAGTACTGACAACATGAATTGTCTCTAAGCAATAAATTCTTTCTATTTAAAACAACATCTAAGCTATTATGCTGTACATATCTTTTTAATTTAATTACGCTAGGGACTTTCATTCTAGTAGATGGAGAATAGATATACTGATCATAGTTCATTAAAACATCAACTTTGTTAAGAAAATATAAACACAAAGCACGTTTAGAAGAGCAAACTGCAAGTGGTAAATAGCTGGCATTCAATACAAGAGTGACATTATTGTTGATATTTAAATTTGGATTATTCTTATTCATATTCATGAATTTATAAAAATAATCATTCACATTTTATAAAAATAACATTAAGATTATCTACTGTAAATGTAGGGAATTCAGTGAAAATCTGGAGCAGTCCCCGCTACTGTAATTACTGAGAATTAACAATAGTCATTTTACTTTTGTGAGAGAAGGCGTTAATTCATTTTAGGTATAAGTCAGGAAACCTTATTTACAAAAAATAATAAAACTTCGGAGGAAAGTATGATTAAAAAGTCATATATAATACTTGCTTTAATTCTTACTAATCTTCTTGGACAATCTTATACAGGTTTTGTAAAAGACATTTCAGGAGAGCCAATTTCGCACGTCATTATTGAAGAAATAAATTCAGATTTAGAACAAAGAAGTTGGACTATGTCTGATGAGAATGGTGGATTTACAATAAACGTTGATAATAAATCTGATGTCTTATTTAAACGAATTGGATTTAAAAGCTTAACTATTAAGCCAAATGATAGGCTAAATAAATATGTTACTTTGGATTTTGAGAATATGTCGCTTGAACAAGTTGATGTGTATGGAAGAAAAAATGATGAATATCTTCGCAACAAAACTTCTTATAATAATTTAGGGACTTACTCTAGAGGAGGATCTTTAAATCAAATTCCATCATTAGAAATGAGAACATATGGAGGTTATGCTGGAGTAACATCAGCCTCTTTTGACGGCGGATATGCAAGACACACTAAAGTACTATATAATGGAGTTGATTTAACAGATGCTATGAATGGGCAAGCAGACCTTTCCACCTTACCATCTTTTGCTTTAAAATCTGTTAATTATAGGCTTAATTCAGGAACTAAGTATGGATCAGGCTCTATTGATGGATCACTAAATATTAATAATGATATAGAAAAAAATAATGTTTTTTATAGTGTTGGAGATTTTGGATTTTCACAATTTGGAGCAAACTATTCAATAGATAGAAAAACATCTAAAAGAAATATAATTTTTGGAAAAACATCTTATGATGGCAATTATAAATACAAAAATTCATCCGGAGAGAAGGTTAAAAGATCAAATAATTATTTAGATCAATTTTTTCTTGCAATGGACAGACAATTTGTTGTTAGAGATGATTTTGTTGTAAATATTGTTAGCTTAAAAACAGAGAATACACGTGGAGCTACTGGAAGTACTAGCTTTCCATCAGATTATGCAACTAGAATTGATGATTTTGAATTATTTGCACTTTCTTTTAACAAATTTTTTGATAAAGGTTTCTTGAGAATACAAATGAACCGTTCAAACAATAATCAAGTATTTGATGATTCAAATGAATCTTTTCCAGTTTTGAGTGAGCACGATTTAGAATACACCTCTTTTGGAGTAAAAGGTAAGCAATCAATTAATTCATCACTTAACTATGAAGCGTCTTTCAATCAAAAGACTGAAAGAGTGAATAGCAGTGATTTAGAACAGCGTGAACTCAAAACAACTTCATTATTTTTTACAGGTAATTATGTTAATCTAGAAAATGATTATAAGATATCCCCGTCATTACGTTTTGATTCTAGAGAAGAAAATGAGAAATCAACTTTTAATCTTGGATTTGAAGCGCTTAATAAGTTTAACAAGTCTAATAGTTCATTTGATTTTAATATAGATATTGGTTCATCTTTTCAATTTCCAACAATGAATGATTTGTTTTGGCCAGATGGATTGTATAGCTCAGGAAATCCTACATTAAAAACAGAAGAAAGTGAATATATGGCCTTTTCAATTGTTAACCAGTCGTCATTAGGTAAAATGAAAGTTACAGCGTCTTTTAAAGATTACGACAATTTAATTCTATGGCAACCAAATGAATCTTTTAAATATATTCCTGTTAATGTATCATCTGCTGAAAGAATATCATACAATTTTCAGTATTTAAAAGATTTCTCTAGGATGCAAATGCAATTAACATACAATTTATATGATTCAGTTGATAAAGATATTGATGAAAAGCTATTATATGTTCCTGATAACTCCGCTAGCTTATTGCTAATTTACAAACAAAACAATTGTACTCACTATTCACTGAATTACAAACTTACAGGTGATAGAATCTTACAATATGGGTCTGATTGGGCAGATCAAGTTAACGATAAATCTTTTGGGCTAGCTAGTTTTGGAGTTGCAACAAATTTTAGATTTCTAGATTCGTTACTATTGATCAATCTTAATATAGATAATCTCCTCGATGAAGAATACGTCTCAACTATAGGGTATCCAGAACCTGGAAGGAGCATCAACCTTGCAGTTGAATATGAACTTTAATCATCAAATTCCCAAATAATACCAAAAGATAGTAGACTATTCATTGGGTTGAATATTTCAGAATTATTAATTGAATAGTCTCCATCAAGAGGTAGACGATCTAGCGCATTTTTTAATCTTATAGTTAATAAAACATCAGCAATAGATATATTTAAATCTAATCCAATATTATAGCTTTCATCATAACTGACACTATTTGATGTTGGCATATTTCTAAAATAATCAAAAGAGTACCCCGAATTATTCTCAGATAGATATCTGAATGATAATTTTCCATCAATGCCAAGATTCTGACTAACAAATGAAGTGTTAAAATTATAGTTTATATCAATAATATGAGATCGATTAGAGCTAATGAGACTATCATAAAAATTATGATAGTGTATTATATCAACTCTACTTCTTTTGGTAGGTATTCCAATTTTTGTTTCTAATGAAAGCATGTCATCTGAAAAAGAAAAATATCCATTAAAACCAAGTGTTTCTATGGTAGAAAGATCATATCCTTGTAGATTATTAACACTGATCAACTTAAGATTAGAATTAAAAGAAATCTTTCTGTCAATACCATAGCTTAATACTAATGAATCCCAATTTTGTATTTCTTCATCATCCGAAAAACTATAAAACATTTCTCCAAATTGCTGTTTATCAAATAAGATCATATTTGACTTGTTTTTCCTAGAAACAGATAATTGAACTACTCCAAATACAGCTTCATAATTAATAGCAGGAACTACTTCATCTGCAATATAGTCAATGCCATAAGTCAAATTTCCAAAAGAAAATTGGTTGCTATTTGACAACTGTAATATATTTCTACTATAGCCTCTTTGAGTACTATGATCAAAATAATATGTATTATCAATAAAAGACTTTAGAAATATATTTTTCTTATTATTAGCACTGACATTTAATCTATTTTTTTCAATATCTATATCTTGAGCAACAACATATTCAGCAATACTCCTTTCATCAGACTTGCTAATATGATTTAATTCGATTTTATAATCCCAACGATTTGCTATAAAACTATCTCCAACTGTTATTGATAGAAAGTCAGAAAATTCAATATTCATGGAATTATCTATTAAAGATTCATTGTTAAATAAAAATTTTGAATCCTCTCTAAAATAACCAGTCGATAAATAAAAATTATGTTTTGAAAGGATGGTATTGTAATCAATCTTATAAAACAAACTTAAGGGGCTAGTATTTTCATTTGCAAATTCTGAATAGGTACCAAAAAAACTTTTTTTCATTGCAAGAAACTCAAAACTACTATCTTCAGATTGCTTTTTAAGTCCAATATTTAACTTATCGAATCCATAATCTCCAAACTCGTACTGAAACTTGCTTTTAACATACAGAGAATCAGATGGCATGTTATCAAAATCAAAAGATGAAAACTTGTGGTCAAAATAAGTTGTTGATCTATCAATTAATAAATCATCAAACTTTTTCTCATTGTCCCAAATAATCTGATTATTATCTAAGACAAAACCAAATTGATTTGAAAGATCATAGCTGATATAACTTTGTCCAAATATAATAGATATATTGAAAATAAGGATTGTAATGAACCTATTTTTCATTTATTGCTTATCACATTTACATGTGAATCCATATAATTAATTGTATGCAATAAAACAGCTTCTAGTGTTTGTGGCTCAACGGGGCTTTGCCACTCTTTTCTACCTTGATATGATAAAATTAAGTGTTCTAGCTTCATTCTATCTTCCTCTGGAAAACGCTTTATTTTTTTAATATAATTATTAACAATATCTCTTGATAAGATTGCATTACCAACCAAACTTCTCTGATTAGATCTCACTTGAGAAAATCCCATATTAATTGAATACAACTTTCCAATCTGATGTAAGCAAGCTCCAGTTAATAGTAAATCAGTATCGACTTTGTAATGTTTGCCTAGAATTTTAGAAATTTTAATTAGTGAGACTGTCTGTTCAATTAATCCGCTTTGATAGTTGTATTGATAAGAAATGCTTGCTGGATAAATCTGAAACTTTTTTTTATGATCTGATAGTATACTCTTTATCAATCGTTTTAAATGTACTTTAGATATTTTATCAATCTCTTTATTAAGATGACCCCATAATTGTTTTGCATTTTTTTTCCCACTTGGAATTAAGTCAGATGAACTAAATCCATATTTTGCATACTTTTCAATAGATGCTCTATTAATGTTCTTTATTTTAATAAAAACACTATTGCCATATCTATAGGTAGATCCTTTGATTGCAACAGGGTTGCCAATATCAAACTTTTTTGATAGAACTTCTATATTATCCCATATTCGAGCTCGTATTACTCCTGATTTATCTTGTAATAACAAATCAAAATAAGCAGATCCATCTTTCTTTCTTCTGATTTTTTTCTCTATGCAAAGATAGAAACCTTGTAGTTTCATTCCAGAAACTAAATTATTGATAAGAATTGATTTCATTTAAAAAAATAAATTTACTAGTGATTGCACTTAAGACCTACGCAGGTAGCTGATAATTGATGAACTCTTTTTGTAATCTTGAGATTGAGCTTATTTGCAATTTTATCTTCAACTTTTGATATGGTATCATCAAAAAATTCAAAAATTTCTCCACAATCTTCGCATACGATGTGATCGTGTTTTGGAGTAATACCCTTTCTATTGTGTTCATATAAAAATTTACCGGTATCTAAAGTAATCTTTTTTAATAGATCGTGCTTTACAAAAACATCAATTGTTCTATATAAGGTTGCTCTTGAAACATTTACCTTATTTTTCTTAAGAGATGAAAGAATAGTGTCAATATCTCTATGATCATCATTAGAGGATAGTTCATCCCAGATCTTTAGACGTTGATCGGTAGCACGTAAACCTTCAGTTTTTAATATTGACGAAACTTCTGTGTGAAAACGACATGGTATTAAATTTGCCATTACCCAAATTACCTAATCTATCTTTTTTAGTCTAGCATATTTAACAATTAACTTTTTTCTCAATCCGCCATCGAACTCAACACCAACTTTCTGATTTTCTCCAGCTCCATTTAATACTAAGATAGTGCCTACACCAAAAAGGTTATGCTGCACCTGATCTCCAACCTGAAAATCATCAAACTCTGTTACAGTCCTGGATAGTTTAATGGTTTTTTTACCATTAGCATGTACAACTCTTTTTGTATATACGCTCTTATAAGGCTTCACCTTTATTACATCTTTATTAATTTCATTTAAAAAATCTGATTGCACAAAAGATGTTGTATTTAATCCACCAAATTTTCTTCTGTATTTTGCATTTAATAGATATACTCGTTCCATTGCTCGCGTTACTGCCACATAAAA
>CESM01132310.1_pt1 | contig 14413 bp, 15 predicted proteins | sample 361421 | NCBI WGS metagenome assembly CESM01 (sample SAMEA2622219, study PRJEB7988) | marine metagenome | isolation source: saline water (ENVO:00002010), including | reverse complement strand
AGAAGAGGTTGTCTCATCTTTTAAGCAATTTCCTCTTAAATTAGGTTGGGCGGTTACTATTCACAAGGCTCAAGGTTTAACTCTTGAAAGTTGCTCTGTAGACCTAGGGGACGGAGCTTTTGCTACCGGTCAAGCATATGTAGCTCTAAGTAGGTGCAAAACCTTAGATTCCTTAAACTTATATAGAGAACTCAAAGTCAGAGATGCTTTAGTTGATCCAGATATTCAAGATTTTCATGCAGAACACTTTGGATAGCTCTACAATAGTATTTTACTTTTCTCATTGAGTGCATGGAAAATCTTATATCTCATATTTCTGAATTAATAATTAGATTTTCCGATTTTGTTTGGGAGTGGAATGCTCCGTTTTTGGTAGGAGCAGGAATATACTTTCTTATTTTCTCTAAACTTACTCCTTTTAAATATATCCGTCATGCCTTTGACTTAATTAGAGGCAAGCATACAAAACAAGAAGACATTGGAGAAGTTACTCATTTTCAAGCTTTAACTACTGCATTGTCCGGCACCATTGGACTAGGCAATATTTCTGGTGTTGCTCTCGCCATTGGTTATGGCGGCCCAGGAGTAATCTTCTGGATGTGGGTGACTGCAATTGTTGGAATAGCAACAAAATTTTTTACTTGTACTTTATCTGTTATGTATCGAGATGTAGATGAGGATGGCACGGTTCGCAGTGGACCTATGTACATTATTAAAAATGCACTCCCGAAGTCTATGATGCCATTAGCATATTTTTTTGCAGCCGCTGGTTTAATTGGTGCTTTGCCAGGATTTCAGAGCAATCAAATGGTTCAAATGCTTGAAACCTTACCAATATTTGACTTCAAATATTTTAATTTAATTGCTGGAATAGTTTTAGCTGCAATAACAGGAGCTATAATTTTTGGAGGGTTAGTAAGAATTGCGAAGGTTTCTCAATGGCTAGTGCCATTTATGAGCATTTTATACTTTGGCTCTATTATGATTGCGCTGGTGCTAAATTTTGATGCGGTCATTCCTGCATTTCAAATTATTATCAAAGATGCTTTTACAGGTTCTGCAGTTGCTGGAGGAAGTGTTATCGCTGTAATTATTATGGGCGTTAAGAGAAGTGCTCACTCCAATGAAGCAGGTATAGGAACAGAGTCACTTGTTCATGGTGCAGCGAAGACCTCAAATCCAGTTAAACAAGGTTTAGTCGCTATGCTCGGACCTATTTTTGATACTTTGATAATGTGCACATCTACAGCCTTGTTAATTATTATTTCAGGTGTTTGGTTAAATATAGGTTCAGGAGTTGAGGGTGTTAAATTAACCGCGGAAGCATTTAGTGTTCTTCTTGGCCCAGTTGGGTATGCAATTTTACTTATTTGTGTAGTCAGTTTTGGAGCTAGCACCATCTTTACTTACTCATTTTATGGGTCTGCTTGTGCTCAATTTTTATTTGGTAAAAAAGGGGTAAGAGTTTACCAGTGGGTCATTATTTTCTTTGTTATCGTATTTGCGGTAATACCCGTCAAGACTGCCATTGCTGTAATTGATCTTTCATTTGCATTTATGGCAATACCAACATTAATTTCATCTGTATGGTTGGCACCCAAGGTTATTGAGAAGGCAAAAGATTATTTTGCAAGCTTGGAGTCTGAGACTTCTTCTGTTTAAGTTTATCCGTCTTTAAGAATTTCTCTAGCTGCATTTTTTCCAGGTAGGCCAGTTACTCCGCCGCCGGGATGGGTTCCCGAGCCGCACATATACAATGATTTTAAGGGCCCTCTATAGTTTCCGTAGTTCATTAATGGTCTAGCTGCCCACATTTGATCAAGAGACATTTGCCCATGCATAATATCTCCACCAATGAGTCCAAATTTTTCCTCTAAATCCAATGGTGACAAAATCATCATTCCTAAAATTGATTCTCTAAAATTAGGAGCATGTTTTGTAACGGTTTCAATAATAGTATCTGCCGCGGCCAAACGATGATCATGCCAAGAGCTATCATCTGATAATGTTGGAGAGAATTGTTGGCAGAATAATGAAGCGACATGTTTGCCTTCTGGAGCTAGGGTCGTGTCCATCGTTGATGGAATTAACATTTCTACAATTGGCGCCGCAGACCAGCCGTTAGACTTTGCATCGATGTATGCTTTGTCCATGTAATCTAGAGTAGGAGCTATCACAATACCGCTTTGATGATGTTCAGCTATTTCTTTGCCAGGTAGAGCAGAAAAATCTGGCAATTCAGAAAGAGCAACATTCATCCTGAAAGTTCCAGACCCGCATTTATATCCATCCATGCTGCGATTAAATTCTTGATCTAGTTCACTCTCACAGATTAATTTTTTATAAAGGAGTTTTGGATTGAGATTTGAAATTATTTTTTTCGCTTTTCTGGAGCTTCCATCATCTAATTGAATTCCAATTGCGGCACCATCCTCAACAATTACTTTATTGACCGAAGCATCTGTAAAAATTTTAACTCCGCTATCCTTACATGCTTTTTCCATGGCTTGAGTTATTGCGCCCATGCCACCAATAGCGTGTCCCCAGGCGCCTTTTTCTCCATCAACCTCACCAAACACATGATGAAGTAATACATATGCTGAACCAGGTGTATCTGGGCTAGCAAAATTTCCAACTATTGAATCAAAACCAAACGCAGCTTTTATGTGCTCATTTTCAAACCACGAATCAAGAAATGATCGCGCACTTTTTGTAAAAAGATCGTAAACATCTCTGTGCACTTGATTACCCTTGGTTGCTATTGGCCAAAGTTGTAAAGCAGCACTTAATGCAGCTTTAATACCTTGCTTAGGATTTGGTGGTGTTTTTATTGAAAGATCTCTTAGAACATCAGCAACTGCTTCAATGCGATCATAATATTCAGGTAATCGCGAAGCATCCTTTTCAGAAAATTTTTTAAATTCTTCTTGTGTTCTCTCTAGCCCACCTCCTAGTTTTAAATAAGTTGTTTGGTCTATTGGTAAAAAATTTGAAATAGGACGTTTCACAATCTCTAAGCCGTGCTCCTTGAGGTTCATATCTTTAATAATTTCTGGATTTAGTAAGCTCACTGTATAACTTGCAACTGAGTTTCTAAATCCAGGATGAAACTCCTCAGTAATCGCAGCACCTCCTACAATTGATCTTTTTTCATAAACATTTACTTTTAAACCTTTTTTTGCCAAATAATAGGCGCAGACTAAACCATTATGGCCACCGCCAATAATGATTGCATCAATTGAATCTTGAGAATAAGGCATAGTTCTATTATACCTTTCTATGAATGTTACAAATAATTAATGTATATTTAATTGATAAATACATTTTTTTTTGAGGTAAAAATAAAATGAAAACAAAATTTAAATTAGCTTTGCTATCTGTACCTTTTTTATTTGTGATCTCATGTTCTGATTCAAATGCGGTGCAGGAATCAAAAATAACATGGGATGCTACAAATTACACAATGTATAACGAGTTCATGCAGTGTTCAGCTGGAGAAAATTATAATCAAGCAGCGCTTGATGACATGATTGATTCGTGGAGAGGGCTTGGATTATCTGAATCTTTGCTCGGTGGATGGGGTTACGTATCAGTATCCCCAAACGAGAGTTCCTTCAATAATTACTGGGAATTAAGCTGGTCTTCAAAAGAAGAAGCTGATGCAGCTTGGGAGGAATGGGTCGCAAATGATGATGCTATAGCTTGGAGTGAGAAATCATCTTCAATACTTCAGTGCGATGGTGAGAACAGAGATGGGTATGAGTTTACTTTCCCATATGATCCATATGCTTTTGGTGAATCTCCTGAAGATGGCTCTTTTGCAGCGGCATTCAGTCCATGCACATTAAACGAAGGCATGGGTCAAGAAGACTTAAATAAAGCAATCATTGGCTACAATGCTTGGTTAGATGCAATTGATCAATCTCAAGTAAACGGTTTTTATGCATATGGAATTTATATTCCCGAGGATAAGGCTGCAGAAGAGGACTTTTGGTTTGGAAACTTTCATGAAAATTTTGAAACTATGAATGAGGGTAATGAGCTTTGGGATGCAACAGGTGGAGATGCGAAAGCTCTATTAGAATCAGTTAGCACATGCGGAGTGCCAGAGATTTCAAATGGACAAGTATTTCTTGATCCATCTAAGCCAGATTTTTCGTAATTCTTATATGACAAAAAAGAGCTGCTAATGCAGCTCTTTTTTATGGTGAGATAGGTTTTAAATTTTTAAAAATTTCAATTTCTTCAAATTGCTCAAGCATGCTTTGTGAAATTGAAACCAATGATTGATGCTGCCCATTTGAATTCATCTTTTCCTCTAGAATGCACCCTGAATCAAAGAGCTTTGAGCGAACTGATGCTTGAATAGGGGAGAATTGCACCCATCCGTACAACAGACTTCCAAACAGACTCTCAGAAATAATACTTTTTAACTCTTCAAGGCCCTCGCCAGTCTCGCTTGAGATTTTAATTTCAGGATGTTGATTATTTGCGGGCCAAATCTCTTCACTTTTAATCAAATCTACTTTGTTTAAAGCTCTAATTTGAGGCATAGAGTTGACTCCCAGCTCATCAAGGATTAAATCAACTTCTTTTATTTTGTGATCCCTATTTAAATCTGCAGAATCGATAACGTGAATTAAAAGATCTGCAGAAGCCAAATCATCAAGCGTCGCTTTGAACGACTCTACTAATTTAGTTGGAAGATTGGATATAAATCCTACAGTGTCAGAAAATAGGACAGTTTCAAGCGTTTTGAATTTGAAATCAGCTCTTCGGGTGGTTGTATCCAAAGTGGCAAACAATTTATCCTCGGCTTGCAGGCCGCCTTTGGTTAGAATATTAAACAGCGAGGTTTTGCCAGCATTTGTGTACCCCACCAAAGCCACTAATTTATTGTTACCTTTTTTTCTCGAGTACCTATTTAAATTTTTTTGATTATGCTGCTTGTCTAATTTCTTTTTGAGTTGTTTGATTCGATTGCCTATTAATCTTCGGTCAGTTTCAAGCTGAGTTTCTCCCGGACCCCTTAATCCAATTCCACCTTTTTGTCTCTCCAGATGGCTCCAACCTCTTACAAGTCGAGTTGACAGGAAGCTGAGTTGAGCAAGTTCAACTTGCAGCTTTCCAATATCACTCTGTGCTCTTGCAGCAAATATATCTAAGATCAATCCCGTTCTATCGAGCACTCTTGCACATAATAACTTTTCTAAATTTCTCTCTTGTGAAGGAGATAGCTCACAATCCAAAACAACTAATTTAATATCCTCAGATTCAACAATATTCTTTAGCTCATCAGCTTTACCTTTTGTAAGAAAATGGCTTGCAGATACAAAGTTTTGTTTTGAGAAAATATGATGCTCAACTTTTAGTCCGGAGGATCTAGCTAGCTCAATAAATTCATTAGAATTGAATTGCTCTAGATCATCTTGATTTGATCTCAGCAAATCAATTGAAACAATTATTGCTCTTAGATCGGCTGGGGCAGAAGTTTTTTCCAAATTTAGATTATTAAGTTATCGTTTAAGCACTTTTGTGAATGTGATGGAGTGCGTGCTGGTTCCATCTCGTCTAAATTTTGAAAGTTCTTGATATTCAGAATCATTGAACCAATTAGAGGCATCCTCTTCAGTGGGAAATCCAAATAAAATTACTCGACCTTTGAGGGGCGAGCCTCCCTCCATATGCTTCGGAGCATCATCAAAAGTAATAAATGAACCATTATGTTTTTTTAAAATAGGAAAAAAACCTTTTTCATATTTTCTGTATTCATCGGCATTGATTACCTCAAGATTTGCTATAGCAATGATTTCGAATTCTGTCATTTATTTTCCATTTAAAAAATTTAATTGTACGAAATATCAATACAAAAACATAATTTTTAATTTGCAAATTTGTTTCTCTTTCTACACAATCCATTCTTTAAATTATCAAAATAAAATATGAAAGATTTATTTCCATACGTAGGTGAAACTATCACAGTTACTGAAGATATGTGTGATTTCAATGGCCACATGAATGTCAATTTTATAAAAGAGGTTTTTGAACAAGCTTGGAATTTTGCCAATGAGGAGTTTGGTTTAAATGAGGAATATTTAAAAAGTGGTTTTTCTAGTTTCACTCTTGAGGATAATTACAGATTTCAAAAAGAATTCCTTCTGGGGGATAAGATTTTCCCTGCATTTAGATTATTTAATGTGAATGAAAAGCTTTACCACATGATAGGAGTCTTATTTGACAAGGAAGGTGTTATTTCAGCTATGTATGAAACAGTTGAAGGTCATATTGATATGAAAATAAGAAAAATTGCACCAATGGATTCAGATAGGCTTGCTAGGGTTGTAGCGATTAAGAAAGCCCATGATCTAACAGGCGAGGTTCCTTATAAAATAAGGCTCAAAATTAGAGATTTATAAAAATTAGACTAGGAGAATTTATGAATAATAAATACGCGCTAATTACTGGTGGAACTGCTGGAATTGGTCTTGATATAGCTAAGGAGCTCGCTAAGCAGGGCCATAATATTATTCTGACTGCTAGACGAGAAGAAAGACTGAAAGAAATTTCTGCTTCCCTTAAAAAGGAATTTAACATTGACTGTGCTTATATTGCCGCAGACTTGGCGCAAGTTTCAGCACCTGAGATGATCTATAACTTCTGTTTTAAAAATAATTATATTGTCGAAATCTTAGTAAATAATGCAGGTTATAGTATCAATAAAAAATTTCATGAAACCGGTGAAGATGAAGAGGAGAAATTCCTAAGAGTTTTAGGTATCGCAGTGGTTGCACTTACTAAAAAATTTATTCCAAGCATGATAGAGCAAAAGTATGGAAAAATAATGATGGTTTCTTCTCTTGCTTCATTTGCGCCACCTTCATCTGGGTGGGGCGCCCTTTATGGGCCTGTAAAGACTTTTGTTAACAGATTTGGAGATGCAATAAATATCAATTATCGCTCTCAAGGAATTTCTTCTACTAATGTATGTCCCGGATTTACGGTCACTGAGTTTCATACTGCTAGCGGCATGCAAGATGCTATGGACAAGGTACCAGCTTTTATGAAAAAAGATTCAGAAACCGTTGCAATTGGAGCTGTGCAAGCAATGTTGAAAGGAAAGAGTGTTTGGGTTCCAGGAGCATTAAATAAACTATTGGCATTTCTTTGCAATATATTGCCAACCAGCATTGTTATCAAGATGAGTTCAAGCTTGGCTGGAGGCCGTTATGAATGAGTCTATAAATATTTCAGAAAAGAGAATTTTGCCAACATTCTTACTATTTCTTGTCTTATCTTGGCCTTTGGGGGCTCATAGATTTTTTTTGAGACGTTATGCATCTGCTATTTTATTCATCATTACAATTGGTGGTTGTGGTATTTGGTGGATAGTAGATTTCATATTAATAGTTACTGGCTCAATGAAAGATGATGAGGGAAAGCTCGTAAAACTTTGGGTAGACTAGGCTTGACTTAAAATTGAATCAGCCACAAAAGCATTATCTTTTCTTTCTTGCCCAAATGTAGATACAGGTCCGTGACCTGAAATAAATAAAATCTCTTCTCCAAGTGGCCAAAGCTTTTTAGTTATAGAGTCTAATAAGTCTTGATGATTACCCCTAGGCAAATCAGTTCTTCCAATAGAGCCACGAAATAAAACATCGCCTACAGCAGCTAGCTTTGATTCAGGATGATAAAAAACAATATGCCCTGGTGTGTGCCCTGGACAAAAAATGACTTTCAGGGTTTCATTACCTATTTTTACTTCATCACCATCGTCAAGCCATCTATCTGGAGTACAGTTTTGAGCTTGCATGCCAAACATTTTTCCTTGAGATTCAAGTGATTCAAGGAGAAATAGATCTTCGTGATGTGGCCCCTCAATTTTTAAGGAAAGAATCTTTGCTAGTTCAGAGGCCGCACCAGCATGATCAGCATGACCATGAGTGAGGAAAATCTTTTCAGGAATTAAATCATTATCTTTTGCTGTCGACAAAAGTATATCTATGTCTCCACCTGGATCAATGAAAGCGCATTTTTTTGATTTCTCACAATATAAAATAGGCGCATTTTGTTGAAACGGCGTAACTGGATGAATTAAAGCTTTAATTAGTGACATATATGTATTTTATAGAATTTATCAATAAGAATGGATACTTTTGTAGCTTTCATAATAGTTCGTAATTAATAGATGAATAATTATGTATAAATAAATTGAATGATAGAATTAATAATGAAAACATAAGATATTGATATATTTTTTTATCAGGGAGCAAAATGAAAATACAATCTTTAAGTTATCTGCTTGTTGAAACAACTGACCTCCAGGAATGGGATGATTATGCAAAAGATGTGGTTGGTTTGATGAAAAATGATTCTCTCAGCGATGATCAAAATCTTTATCTAAGAATGGATAAAAAATCTTTTAGATTTCATATTACAACCGGTGATTCACAGAAGTATCTTGCAGCTGGTTTTTCATTGTCTGATAAAGCTTCTTTTGATGATGCTAAAAGTGAGCTAGATCGAGCGAATATTGAATATGAAGAGCTGGGTGATGAAATAGCAAAATTAAGATGCGTTGAGGAATGTATTGGGCTTAATGATCCCGCAGGCAACAGGCTTGAGCTGTCTTATGGGAGCGAAGATTCATCTGAACCATTTGTATCAACTCAGGACATAAAAGGCTTCATTACAGAGGGACTAGGTTTTGGTCATGTAGTTTTTGCAGCTCCAGATTTAGAGCTTGCGCATAGATTTTATATAGATATTTTGGGCTTTGGAGATTCTGATTATATGAATTTCCCAATGGGACCAGCTCCTGATGCTCCTGAGGTAAAGTTAAATTTTATGCACTGTGATAATCCTAGACATCACACAGTTGCTTTATATGAATCTCCCATACCTCCATCAGGTCTTATACATACCATGGTAGAGGTTAATGATATTGATGAGGTTGGTTATGGTCTTGATAGAGCAATGCAGAACAATGTCCATATTTCTTCCTCTCTAGGCAGGCACTCTAACGATATGATGGTTTCATTTTATATGCAGACTCCTGCAGGTTTTGATTTAGAATTTGGCTATGATGGATGGCAGGTCGACTGGACTAATTTTGAGATGCAAAAAAGCAAGATACCAAGCTTCTGGGGTCATGCATTTTCACCACCAGAAAATTAGAAATGGATAAAATAGTTTCACATAAAGATGTAGTTGACCAACTTTCTGATGGAATGACTATTGGAGTTGGTGGGTGGGGTGCCCGAAGAAAGCCAATGTCTTTAATTAGAGAGATATGCCAATCAGATATCAAGGATTTAACTGTTGTTAGCTACGGTGGCCCTGATGTTGGCTTATTATGCGCTCACAAAAAAATTAAAAAATTAATTTTTGGTTTCGTATCATTGGATATGATTCCGCTGGAATCTCACTTTCGTCAGGCACGTCAAAAAAATGAAATTGAAGTTATGGAACTTGATGAAGGGATGGTTCAGTGGGGTTTGAGAGCAGCTGCCATGAATTTACCATTTCTACCAACTCGCGTTGGCTTAGGTACAGATGTTTTAACTCATAATCCGGAATTAGAATATGTTACTTCTCCATATAATGATGCCGAAAAGCTTGTTGCAATGCCTGCACTCAAACTTGATATTGCGTTAATTCATGTAAATAAATCTGATGAAAAGGGTAATACTCAGATAATTGGGCCTGATCCATTCTTTGATGAGCTTTTTGCAAGAGCTGCTTGTAAAACTTTTGTATCATCTGAAGAAGTTGTATCTACCCAAGAGTTAGGAGGCAAGGATGGTGCTATATTTAATAGATTTGAAAGAAGTCTTGTGACAGGTGTCTTGCATGCGCCTTGCGGTGCTCATCCAACTTCTTGCGCACCAAGCTATGGTTTTGATATTGAGCATCTAAAAGAATATTCGGCAGCAGCCAAATCTTTTGATGAATATAGTACTAAATATTTAAACAAGACCCATCAAGAGTATATTGACTCCATTGGGGGATCAGAAACAATTCTAAATATACCTTTACCACAGTTTTAAAATGTCAGAATCCATTTCATTAGCAGAAATTTGTATTAGCTCATCTTCCAAAGCATGGAAGGGCGAGGGAGAAATTCTTGCCACAGGCATTGGTTTGATCCCAAGGATTGCAGCTGGCCTAGCCAAGCTTACGCACAATCCAGACTTGATGATGACAGATGGGGAAACTTACTTAATTTCTAAGCCAGCACCTATGGGTAAAAGAGATATTTCTCTCGACCAAGTTGAGGGCTACATGAGTTACAGCCGCGTATTTGAAAATCTTTGGGGTGGTAAAAGACATGCCATGGTCACTCCAACACAAATAGATTCCTTCGGGCAAACAAATATTAGCGCTATCGGTGATTATGGCTCTCCAAAAGTTCAGCTTCTTGGTGTAAGAGGTTTTCCAGGAAACTTTATTAATCATAAAAATTCTATTTTCATTCCTAATCATTCTGTAAAAACTTTTGTAAAAGGCAAAGTAGATATGGTTTCTGGAATGGGGCACCAAAATAAAAAGCTTTCAAATGGAAAATTTGAAATTAAGCTTGTAGTAACGAACCTTGGTGTTTTTGATTTTAACGCAGAAAATAATAACCTTCAGCTACTTAGCTTACATCCTGGTGTGAGTGTAGATGATGTTATTGAAAACACAGGTTTTGATGTAATCATTAAATCAGATGAGCCTACAATAATGCCTACCAGCGATGAACTCACTTGTATAAGAGAGGTCCTTGATCCTCAGGGTGTTCGCAACTCAATTTTTGGAGAATAAAAATATGGCTAGAAGTAAACCTACAATCACATACAAAAAGAAAGATGAAATTGCCATAATTTCTATGAACAGGCCTGAATATAATAATGCACAAAATGGCAAAATGACCTATGACTTAGATAAGGCATTTAAAAGAGCTGTTGATGATGACGGAGTCAAAGTCATTATTTTAAAAGGAAATGGAAAGCATTTTTCAGCGGGCCATGATATTGGAACACCTGGAAGAGATGTTGATGTTGAGTACGATCGAAAATCTATGTGGTATGACCATACTAATAAACCTGGTGGAGAGTTTTGGTATGTTCGGGAGCAAGAAGTTTACTTAAACATGTGTAGGCGCTGGAGAGACATGCCAAAACCAACAATTGCCATGGTTCATGGCGCTTGTGTTGCAGGTGGGTGCATGTTGGCGTGGGTATGTGACCTCATTGTTGCATCTGAGGATGCTTTCTTTGCAGATCCTGTCGTGCGGATGGGAATTCCAGGAGTCGAGTATTTTGCTCATCCTTATGAATTAAATCCAAGAATTGCAAAAGAATTTTTATTTCTTGGAGAGCGAATGTCAGCAACAAGAGCATATGAAATGGGCATGGTAAATAAGGTTGTTCCTGCAGAGAACCTTGAGTCAACCGTAATGGAGATGGCAACAAAAATATCTGCAATGCCAAGATTGGGATTAACTCTTACCAAGCAAGCAATCAATCACGTAGAGGATCTTCAAGGTAAACGCAATGGGATGGAAGCTGCATTCGCATGGCATCATTTTTCTCATGCTCATAATGATTTAACTACTGGCAATGTTTTATCAGGGTTTGATGCAAAGAAAATGGCTAAATCACAGCGAACTAAAACCAAAAAAAATCCCTCAAAAAAAATTGCTAAAAAATCTACTGCTCAAAAGAAAAAAAAATAGAAGAGAGACATTATTAATAAGTTAACAGACATTCTAGGTTGTGATTACCCCATCATTCAAACCGCAATGGGTTGGGTTGCTATGCCCCAATTGGTTGCTGCAACCTCAAATGCTGGTGCTTTTGGTTTCTTAGCCCTGGCTACAGCTGGTCCTCAAGAGGCAATTGAAATGATTGATGAAACAATGAGCTTGACTGACAAACCCTTTGGTGTAAATTTTCATATGTTCCAACCTGGAGCTGATGAGATTGTTCAAGCAGTTTTAGATAAAAACATTAAAGCTGTGAGTTATTCAAGGTCTCCAACACCAGACTATATAAAAGCATTCAAAGAACAAGGGATTATCTGTATCCCAACTGTTGGAGCACTTAAACATGCAATTAAAGCAGAGCAATTAGGCGCTGATGCTCTTGTGATACAAGGATCGGAAGGCGGTGGTCATACTGGATCGACGCCCACAACCTTATTGCTAAGTTCTGTTCTAGATAGTGTTGATATTCCAGTAGTTGCAGCGGGTGGGTTTCGCGATGGATCTGGCTTGGCAGCTTCTCTTGCATGGGGTGCATGCGGGATAGCCATGGGAACTCGCTTTATGATGACAAAGGAAAGTCCTGTTCCAAGTAAAACTAAGGAAGCTTATATTTCAGCTGAGGTTGATGAAATTAAAATAACAAAAAAATTTGATGGGTTATCTCACCGACTTATTTTTAATAAATACATAGAAAAAATAGATCGCTCGAATCCTATCTCATTATTTTTAATGTCAGTGACTTCTGCATGGAAATATAAGCAAATTACTAAAGCATCATTTGGCGATCTATTTAAATCTTTTATTGCAATGCTTAAAGGAGATGATTTAACTATTTCGCAGTCAGTTATGTCTGCTAATAGTCCAGCAATTATTCAAAAGGCAATGGTTGAAGGCTCTCCAAGTGAGGGTGCCATGCCATCTGGTCAAGTGGCTGGAATCATAACCAATCTTCCTTCATGCAAAGAACTTATCGATCAAATCATGAGAGAATTCAATATCGCTGCTGATAATTTTAAAAAGGTTAAGGAGAAATCATGAGTGTTGAAACCTGCATTAAAGATTACATTGCTGAAATTATTCTCGATTGCCCGCCTGTTAATGCATTGACTTCAACTGAATGGTTAGATTTGGCAACAAATATCGATAATCTTGCTCATAACAGTGATGTCAGAGTCATTTTAATATCAGCCAGAGGCAAAGGCTTTTGTGCTGGAGCAGACATTAAAGAATTGCAGGAGGATCCAACTAAAATAAAAGATGTTAATGATGGTTGTTGGAAAACAGCAAGGGCAATTCATGTTTCAAATGTTCCTGTAATTTCAGCATGTCACGGCTTCATTCTTGGAGGAGGTATTTTGCTTGCAGGAGCTTCTGATATTGTGCTGACTACAAATGATTCCTATTTTGGGCTGCCTGAAATTGATAGAGGTGCTCTGGGTGGAGGAGCTCATTTAAGTAGACTTTTTCCACTTCAGGCAGTTAGAAAAATGATGTTTACTGGAAAACCCATTTCTGCTCAACGAGCATATGAATATGGCTCAATTGAGTCTTTGCATCCTGATCTAGAGTCTGTCCGTGAAGCAGCGCTAGTTATTGCGCAAGACATAGCCTCGAAGAGCCCCATAGCCATGAACTTAGCTAAAAAAGCCTTAAATGAAATTGAAAATGGTAATGTCGATGAGCATTACAAGTCAGAGCAAACTTTTACTTTAGAGCTTTATAAATCTAGGGACTCTCAAGAAGCTAGAGATGCATTTGTTGAAAAAAGAGAGGCAGATTTTAAAGATGAAGATTAATTTTACAAATGAACAAAATGCTTTTCGAGATGAAGTACGCGCTTGGTTGGGGAGCAATGTTCCGAAAACTCCACTTCTATCATTGGATACAAAAGAAGGTTTTGAGCAACATAGAGAATGGGAGAGAACCCTTAATAAAGGAAATTGGTCAATGGTTACCTGGCCAAAAGAATATGGAGGTAGAGGTCTAGATTTAATTCAGTGGTTAATATTTGAAGAGGAGTATTATCGAGCCGACGCTCCAACAAGAGTCAATCAGAATGGAGTTTTTTTGCTTGGCCCAACTTTGATGGAGTTTGGAACTCATGAGCAAAAATCAAAATTTTTAAATGCCATGGCTACTGGTGATCATATTTGGGCTCAAGGTTGGTCAGAGCCTGGTGCTGGAAGTGATATGGCAGCCATTAGAACTACAGCTGTCCTAGAAGGCGATCATTATAAAATAAATGGGCAGAAAACTTGGTCATCAAGAGCGGCATATGCTGATTGGACTTTTGGTCTGTTCAGAACTGATTTAAATTCTGAAAGGCACAGAGGTTTGTCATTTATATTAGTTCCATTGGATCTTCCTGGTATTACTGTTAGACCAATACCTCAGCTGGATGGCGAACCAGGATTTGCTGAAATATACTTTGATGACGTTGAAGTGCCTATAGAAAATCTACTTGGCGGTGATGGAGAGGGCTGGAAAATTGCTATGGCAACTGCAGGATTTGAGAGGGGTCTAATGTTAAGAAGCCCTGCTCGTTTTCAACAAACAGCTGCAAAATTACTCGAGCTTTATCTTGCTAAACAAGATCACTGCTCTCCAATGATTCAAGCAAAGATTGTTGAGGCATGGGCTCAATCAGAGTCTTATGCTTTAAGT
>CESM01008780.1_pt1 | contig 14476 bp, 16 predicted proteins | sample 361421 | NCBI WGS metagenome assembly CESM01 (sample SAMEA2622219, study PRJEB7988) | marine metagenome | isolation source: saline water (ENVO:00002010), including | reverse complement strand
ATCTGATGACTGAAGTATTTGTTTGAAATTTGATTCTAGCGACACGTTCCAATCTGGACTCGATAAATCAACTTCAAAGTGCAAAGCTTTATCTAAATTGATGCTTGATCTTGAAAGATTAATGATTGAAAAACCATTTTCTTGAAAGAGTTTAGCTGTAGCAAATCCTATTCCACTGCTTCCACCAGTAATAATAAGAACTTTTTTCAAAAAACCACCTTAGTTATTTTTGTTTAAATTTGGGAGTTTCCTTTTTCGCAAAAGCTTCTAATGCAATTTTATGATCTTCCATTAATTGAGTAACATTTTCAAAAGCTGCTGCTCTATCTATGATTGAATTAGCCATAACTTTGAGACCAGCATTGATTGAAGTTTTGGTCCAGCGAATAGAATATTTAGCTCCATCACGAAGCTTTTCAGCTAGAGCTTGAACTTCTTGATCAATTTTATCTTCTTCAAAAACCTCTGCAATAAGTCCCATAGAAAGCGCATCATCAGCTTTGATCATCTCACCTGTTAATAGATACTTCTTAGCTCTTGCATAACCTATAAGTTGAGGCCAAATAACGCATCCACCATCACCAGCAACTAGGCCAACAGAAACGTGCGGATCTGCAAATTTTGATCTTGGAGTAGCATAAACAAAATCACAAAATAGTGCCAAAGAACAACCCAAGCCAACAGCTGGACCATTCACCTTAGCAATGATTGGTTTTTCCATATCCAACATAGCATTTTGTATCTTTCTGTCATGATTTATGTGATATGAAGTAGCTACAGGGTCTCCATGCACTCCTAACAACCATTTTAAATCACCACCAGCACAAAATGATTTGCCAGCCCCTGTTAAAATTACTATATCAACTTCATCATCATATTCAGCATCAATAAAAATAGTAGAAAAATCTGCATGTAACTGTTCGTTAACAGCATTCATATCATCAGGACGATTTATAGTGATAGTTAAAATTCTATTTTCTTTTGTTACTTTGAGTTCTTTATATTTTGAATAATCCATAAAATCATTATAAACAGCTTGTTAAAAAATACTAATCTAGACCCAACTCTAGAATATATTGATCTTGTAACTTATATTTTTGAATTTTCCCGGAAGGAGTTACTGGAAATGAATCAATAAAGAAAATATATTTTGGAACTTTCCATCGCGATATCCTTTCTTTGCACCACTCTCTTAGTTCATTAGGATTTTTTAGTTTTGTTGAATCAACCCTAGCAACTGCGCAACACTCTTCATCATATTTTTTATCAGGCAAACCAATAACTGCAACCTCTAAGACGCCAGGATGTTCAAGTAAGTAGTTTTCAATTTCTATTGGATATAAATTCTCACCACCTCTAATTATCATCTCTTTTGCTCGACCTACTATATTTATGTAGCCATCTTTATTCATGGTTGCCAGGTCTCCAGTTGGAAACCAACCATCAGAATTGATTCCGGAACTTCCATCAGGTAAATTACCATAACCTTTCATTAGACCTGGGCCTTTATAATGCAATTCTCCAGGAGTATCATTTTCAACAATTTCATTATTTTTATTCACAACTCTTAGTGAAACACCTGGTAACGCAAGTCCAGCAATTGCTTTTAGTTCTGGCGGATCACTTGGAAGTGCTGTAGATGTCAATCCACAAGTTTCTGTCATGCCATAGCCATTTATCACATCTGCATTAAACTCTTCTGAAAATTTCTTTAAAAGTTCAAGTGGTGGGTTGGAACCCCCTACTACTAAACATTTCAGCGAACTTAAATCATATTCTTTAAAATTAGGAACCTCTAACATTGCTGTTAATAAAACGGGTGCGCCAATAAATACTGAGCAATTTTCATTTTGCAAAATATCTAAAGTAATATCTGGTTTAAATATGTACAAGGGCAAAGAAACAGCCCCTGTTGCTGCAGCTCCGAGTGTCATACACGCTGAACCGCCAATATGAAATAAAGGAAATCCATGACAAACTCTTTGATTTTCTGTTATCTGCCAGCGAATATGACTATTTTTAGACGATGTAATTAAAGACTGGTGAGTCATTTGAGCGGCCTTAGGAACACCAGTTGTGCCAGATGTATATTGAATCATAAAAATATCATTTGGATCTACATCAGGTAAACAAGCATTTGATACTTTACCTTGCTCAATTAAATCTTTTAAACCCCTATCAAAAGTAAAATTGTATTTCAGTGATGGAATTTCATTTTTAATAGTATTAATTACATCTAAACTATTTACTCCTCCGATTAGTTCTGCGTGAACTATGGCAACAGCTGATACTGTTTGTAAAGCAAAAATTAGTTCTTGTTCTTTATATAGGGGATTTAGGGTGACGATTCTAAGGCCAGCCTTCGCCAATGCATATTCAGTAAGAATCCATTCAGGATGATTTGGACCCCAAACACCAATTGTATCACCAGGACTAAATCCAACTTCAACAAAAGCTTTTGCTAAATTTGTAGACATTTCATCTAGAACTTTATAAGTCCACCTTATGTCATCAACATCAGGTTGATTTGAGTAAACTAATGCCTCATTGTCAGGAAATTGTTTGGCAGTATTCTCAATAAGCTCCCCCAGAGTTATAGGCATAGATTCAGAGGTATCTAAAGAATCTATCCACTCTGATAAATTTTTATTAGGTTTAGCCATAAAGTTTAGGAATCTCCTGGAATTATAAAAATTTCTGACCTGCCGCCTGAATTTCTTAAATCAATTAAAGGTTTATATTTTGGATCTTCATACCAATTCTCAGCAGATTCAATATCTGGAAATTCTAAAAGAACATAAGCAGAGGGTTGATCATTACCTTCTTTCATAATGGGTTTTACACCTGAAGCAAGATATTTTCCTCCATGCTCATTAATTAATTTTGCCGTTGCAGGAAAATATTTCTCATACCAATCCCAATTTTCCATATATAACAAACCCAACACATAACCTTTCATTTGTTGCCCCCTATTTTATTAGTTATTATAAAAATAACTAATGCTCAATTCTTAATCATAAAGACCGATATGTCCAATTCAAATGCTGACTTACATAGAGCCACATCTTTTATTAGCAAAGATGACAAAGGTAAATACTTTTTATCAGCTTTAAAGTGCAATGCTTGTTCTGCAATCTTTTTAGAGCAACGCATGAGTTGCGCTAAATGTTTTTCGGTAGATAATTTTTCAACCATTGAATTATCTGATACTGGAAACTTATATTCGTATTCAATTGTTCATAGATCATTTCCAGGAATTGAAGTCCCATACATTTCAGCAATAGTTGATCTCGATGGAGGTGGAACTGTAAAAGGCAATCTAATTAATATTGATCCTAATCCTAAAAATATTTCTTTTGATATGAGAGTAAAAGTAGTTTTTAAAGATGCTTTGGGCAGAAAAGATAAAGATGGTAATTCATATATTAGTTATTTTTTTGAGCCAACATAAAAGTATTCAATCCTAAAAAATTATGGATGATTTGAGCTCGATGTCAGACATTTGCCAAATAGACTTATGCTTTGTTAAAGCTTCTTCAGATAAAATTTGATTACCCAAAGCTTTATGTGCTTTATGAAGTCCAAAATAAGACCATCCATTTCTAGGATAATCATTTAGGTCTTGTTTAAACACAATTATAGCCTCTTCATAATCCTCATTTAGAAGCAATACATGCCCTAATGATTGTCTAGTTGGATAATACCAAAATTCTGGTTCTCTATAAGGAAGAGCATCTTGGACTTCTACTGCCATTTTAAAGTGCATGATTGATGCATCTAAATTTGATCTAGCCAACTCAATCTGACCCATTGCAAGATGATTTGCTATCTCAAGTAATTTATCAGAGGGCTGTCCAGCTCTAATAATTACTTTTATCTCAGGAGTATCTTTTAGCGGTAATATTTTTTGCTGTTCGATTTTTGCTTTTTCAATGTTGCCTGTTGATGCAAAGGCAATAGCCCTTGCGTAATGATATAGACCTAAAGAAAATTTAAACTCTTCAATAGGTTTTTTATAGGAAAAAATTTCATCCCACTTTGCAAATCTTACATATGAGAGTAAGGGAATTGTATGAAAAAACTCCAAAAAAGGAATCTGTTTAATCTGCTCAACGCGAACATATTTGGAAACTTTGAGTGCTGAATCTATAGAAAGCTTGCTTCGACCCTCCATGGTTGAAGCAGCCCACAGAAAATGAACATTGTGAGGATAATACAATGCAGGATAAAAACCTTGAGCATTGCATTGTGCAATATAATCTTCATCAACTTTTGCAGCCTCTATGTTAGCAAGTGATGCGTCATTATATCTCCCTACTCGCCAGTAAATATGTGCTGGCATGTGAACAAGATGGCCTGCACCAGGAACCAGTTTTGCCAACCTATCAGCTGGTTCCTCGGCTCTTGCAGGATCTGAAGATGCTTCAACTGCATGAATATATAAATGTATTGCAAGTGGGTGGTTTGGATTTTTTTCTAAAACTGATTCTAGACTATCAAGGACTTTAATCGTATCTGGTTTCGGATCTCCATCTTCAGCCCAATAATTCCAAGGCATGGTATTCATTAATGCCTCAGCAAACAAAGAAGCTGCATCATTATCTTCTGGATAAGTTTTAGACAAATTTTCCATAGCACTTGCATAGGCTATATCTAAGGGTTCTCGATTAGTCTCAGGATTTCCGTTGTACCTTGTAGCTAATGCAGATATATAAGCCTGTTCTTTCATAGAAACAGATTCAGATAAGGCAATCGCTGTTTTGATAGCCTTAAAAGCAGCAACCCTATTTTGAGGTGACATGATAACCTTACCATCACTATTAACATTGATATTGGGGCCTAATGCCAAGGCCTCACCCCAAAAACACATTGCGCAGCTAGGATCCAGTTTTTGAGCGGCTTTAAAGCTTCTAATTGATTCAGCATGATTAAAAGCAAAAGCCATAATCATTCCTTGATTAAAATATCGTTGAACTCCATAAACATTTGAGGATATATCATGTGAATGGTTGCCCAAGCCTGTAAGCAAGGGAGCGCCAGCTTTATTAGCTAACATAGCATCAGAATTTTTTCCGCAGCCTAATATAATAAATACAGACAACAAAACTAAAGACAATTTTATTTTAAACATTGCTTATTACCTATGTTACTAAATTACAATCATAAACATTGTTACATTAATCTACCTAAATGAGAATGGTTCTCATTAATAGTGTATTATTTTTATGTACCTTAATAAAAAGGTATAAATTTTGGAGAAAAATATGGAAGGAGAAATTTGGTCAACTTTACATACTGCAAGAATTGCAAATGCAGTATTTTTTATATCGATGATGGTGTCAATATGGATTGCTGCTAGGTTTTCATCTGTTGCAGCCGATAAGGGAATCAATATGATTGGAAAAGTTATATGTTCTTTATTTGCACTAGGAGTATTTATGGGTAACTGGGTGGTTGGATCAACAGTCATGAATTCATATAGTGGTTTTGCAAAAGCATTTGAAATGTTAGGTGAAACAGGCGTTGAATTATCGCCTATGGCTATGAGTTACATTGAATATTTTGGAGTTGAAGCCTCTGGGATGCCAAATCCTGTAATGATGTTAGTTGGAGTAACTGGATTACTAATAGCATTAGCACCGTTATGGGTTAACACTTCTGACTGAGACTCTTAAATGAATTAACAAAGCCTGCGATTGGCAGGCTTTGTTACTTAATAAGCTTAACTAGGCTTGAGGTGTCTAACTGACCATCTCCACAGTTTGAGAGCTCTTGATATTTTTTTAATATTCTTTTGGATATATCAAGGTTGAGGCCATTAGCTGCTGATTGCCTCAATGCAATATTCAAATCTTTAATCATCAAGTCCACAGCAAATCCAAAATTAAATTCCTGATTTGTCATTGTTGTGAATCTGTTATCCATTTGCCAGGATTGTGCAGCTCCATTAGAAATTGCATCTAGAACTTTATTCATATTTAATCCAGAAGATTTACCTAAAGCTATTCCTTCTGATAAACCTTGTATTAGTGCGCCTATGCATAATTGATTAACCATTTTAGTTAATTGTCCATGCCCACTCGGGCCAACATGAACAATAGACTTTGAATAAGATTGCATCAAGCTTTCAATAATAGAAGTTTTACATTCGGGTCCACCATACATTACAGACAAAGATCCGTTGATAGCCCCTACTTCTCCTCCACTAATTGGAGAATCATAAAAAGAAATATTGCTTTCGATAACTTTTTTATTCTCAGTTATTGCGTTTACTAGTTCGATTGATGTTGTTGAGTGATCTATTATAAAAGAATTGCATTTAAGATATGAAACCAACCTTTTATTAATAAGAACGTCAGTGATAGAAAGATCATCTTTGAGGCATAGAATTAAACCATCAAATCTGTCTAAGGCATCATTGAAGTTAAATTTAAACCCTTGATATTGCTGTAACCATTTTTCTGTTGTGCATTCTGTTCTGTTATAAACATAAACTTCAAAATTTTTATTTTTTGATAGATGGCCAGCCATTGGGTATCCCATGGTGCCAAGACCAGCAAATAAATATTTTTTTTTAGATTTTGGCAAGTTGTGATTCAGCCGATGAAACGTCCAGGGCTCCTGCCTCTTCTATATCAAGAGATTGAACAACACCATTATTGACTATCATTGCAAATCTTTTACATCTGTTGCCTAAACCAAAACCTGATCCGTCCATGGTTAAGCCCAGCATTTTAGTTAATTCGCAATTGCCATCAGCCAACATGTCTATTCCATCGGCATTGGAAGCCTCTGACCATGATTTAATAACAAATGGGTCATTTACAGCTAAAAATACAACCGAATAGTCTTTATTCTTGAAATTTTGTAAATTTTCAATGTATCCAGGTAGATGGGATAAATGACATGTTGGAGTAAAAGCTCCTGGAACACCTACTAAAATAATTTTTTTGTTTGCAAAATATTCATCTGAATTAATATTCTGAATTTCCCCATTAATTAACACTCTTAATTCGTGATTTGGAAAACTTTCATTAATTGAAATAGTCATAAGCAACTCCTTTTTCTTTAATTTTAACCTATTTAAAAATATTATAAATTTTATTTTTATGTACTATTGTTTTAACATGCTAAAACATATAGAATCTCTTTCATGAAATTGTCAACAGCTCTAAAAAATATAAATTCTGAAAGGGAAATAAATAATTTTTTAAAAGATTTATGCACTCCTTCTGAAATTGAAGCTATGGAGGAACGCTGGGAAGTAGCAAAATTACTGTTTAAGGGAGATCTTACTTACAGAGAAATTGCATCAGAGCTTTGCACTTCCACAGCAACTGTTACGCGAGTTGCTAGATTTCTATTTAAAGAATCAAACAAAGGTTATTTAAAAGTTTTAAAAAAGAGTTAGATATATGACATCAAAGATTACTATTGCTATCCAAAGGAAAGGCAGACTTTTTGAAAACAGCAAGAGTCTTCTTATTAAATCTGGAATAAATTTCTCAACATCTGGTGAACGATTGCTGGCTAGGTCATCTAATATGAATATAGATATTTTACTGGTAAGAGATGACGATATACCTTCATTAGTTTCAAAAGGAGTAGCTGATCTTGGGATTGTTGGAGAAAATGTATTAGCTGAACAAGCCGCAACAAACAAAAAAATTACTGCAAAGACTGTTCTAAAGTTAGGATTTTCTAAGTGCAAACTGGCTTTTGCAAAACCCTTAAATTCAAAACTAAAATCTCTTAAAAATAAAACAATAGCAACTTCTTACCCTGCTCTAGTTAAAAAATATTTGATAAAAAATCAAATAAATGCTGATGTTATCAAGATCAATGGATCAGTTGAATTAACTCCATACATAGGTATTGCTGATTGTATTTGCGATCTGGTTTCATCAGGCGCAACTCTAGAAGCTAATAACTTAGTTGAATTTAAATCTTTGATGGAATCAGAAGCTGTTTTAGTTTCTTCCGTTGAATCAAAAAGAATTCTTCAAACAGATATTATTAATTTAATTAAAAGATTTGAGGGTGTGATTAATGCAGAAGAAAGTAAATATGTAATGTTAAATGTTGATAGCAACTCAACTGAAAAAATATGCAAATTGTTACCAGGCGCAGATTCGCCAACAATAATTCCATTACAGAAAGATAATAAAGTCGCAATACACGCTTTATGCAAAGAACCTGTATTTTGGGAAACAATGGAAAAACTGAAGTTAAATGGAGCTTCTTCAATTCTGGTGTTGCCTGTTGAAAAGATTTTAAATTAATGAAAATTTTAAATCGATCAAATTCAACTAAAGACATTAAATGGTTAGCTAATGGTTCTGCCGATGTTGATATCAAAGAAATCGTATTACGTTTTAAAAATTTAGTACTTAACAAAGGTACCAAAGCTTTTGATGAGATAAATGAGGAATTAAATCTAATAATTCCACAATCATATAAAGTTAAAAGTACAGAAATTAAAAAGTCTGAGCTATTGGTTTCTGATAGCTTAAAACAATCAATTCTTAACTCAGCTGCAAACATTAATATTATTTGCGAAAACGATAAGGGGGCATTAAACGGGATGCCTGTTGAGACAACTAAGGGCATAAAACTATGGAAAGAATTTAGACCCATAGATTCTGTGGGCATATACGTTCCTGGAGGCAATTCTCCATTAATTTCATCCTTACTAATGCAACTTATACCGGCTAAAGTTGCAGGTTGTAAAAATATTACTATATGCACTCCTCCGAATGCCGATGGTCATATATCACCTGAAATATTATGGATAGCAAAATTATATGGGATTTCAAACATATACAAAGTTGGAGGTGCCCAAGCAATATTTGGTATGGCTTATGGGACAACAATTATCCCAAAGGTTAATAAGATATTTGGTCCAGGCAATGCTTATGTGAATGAGGCAAAAAAACTTTGTTCTAATGATGTTGCAATAGATTTACCTGCAGGCCCAAGCGAGGTAATGATCGTAACTAACAATATCACAAATATTTCTATTGCTGCTGCAGATGCATTGTCTCAACTAGAACATGATCCAAATTCACGAGCTTTTATCATTTCGAATAATCTTTCTATTCTAAATAAAATTAAAACTGAAATTAAAAAACAAATACAAGATTTAACAAGACAATCTATTTTAAAAAGAAGTATCAAAAACTTATTACTTATTAAATCAAAATCCTTTAAAGATACGCTCAGTTTAATCAATGAATGTGCGCCTGAACACTTAATTTTATTAGATGAGAATTATTCAAAGTATCTTGTAGACATTAATAATGCAGGTTCAATATTCTGCGGTTCTTTAAGTCCAGAATCTTTTGGTGATTATTCATCTGGTTCAAATCATGTTTTACCAACAAACGGTCAAGCGAAGGTCCATTCAGGACTAAGCGTTAGTGATTTTGGAAAACAAATTAGTGTGCAAACGGCATCTCCAGAAGGATTTATTAATTTGAAAGAGACCGTAATCACATTAGCTCAAGCAGAAGCATTAGATGCTCACGAAATGGCTGTAAAGATTAGAGAAGATATTGCTTTTAAGCAGTCTTCGTCAAGAAGTTTTACAGAAATTAGAAAAACAAATGAAACAAGTATTTATATAAATATAAATTTAGACGGTACAGGTAATTATAATATTAATACTGGTCTGAACTATTTAGATCATTTATTAGAGCAATTTGCTAAACATGGCTCAATTGACTTAAATTTAACCTGCTTGGGTGATTTAGAAATTGATGAGCATCATACGATTGAAGATATTGCAATTGCACTCGGCACAGCAATTAATAATGCTCTTGGTAAAAGAGTCGGTATTTCCAGGTATGCTTCAAGTGAAATTCTGGTTATGGATGAAGTTAAATGCAATGTCAGCATTGATCTGAGTTCTAGACGCTACCTGAATTTTAAGTGCTCTCAGTTAAGAGATTTTGTTGGAGATTTCCCGACTGAAATGTTCGAGCATTTTTTTATATCCTTAATTAATGCTACAGCCATGACATGTCATATTGAAACAACTGGTAATAATTCGCATCATTTGCTTGAGGCAACATTTAAAACTTTTGCAAGATGCCTTAAATCAGCTGTAATAATTGAATCTAATAAATCCTCATCAACTAAAGGATCGCTATGACTGTAGCCATTGTAGATTGTGGTGGTGAAAATCTCCGATCGGTTCAAAAAGCTGTTGAAATTCATAAAATGAAAGTTGTTATTACCAATGACAAAGGTAGAGTGTCAAATGCATCATTTGTTATTTTACCTGGCGTTGGTTCTGCGCAAAATGTTATGAAGAGTCTGGAGTCAAATAATTTGATTGAAACAATCAAAAGTTTAACTCAACCTGTTCTTGGAATATGTATAGGAATGCATGTCCTATTTGATCGATCTGACGAACAAGATACAGAATGCATGAAGATAATTTCAGGAGATATTAAAAAATTTAATTCTGATTGTGGTTTCAAAGTTCCTCAGATGGGTTGGAATAAAGTATCTTTTTTAAAAGAGCAGTCAAAAGTTCTAGATGATTACTACTATTTTGCTAATAGCTATTATTCTCAAATTTTCAATCAAACAATAGCTACAGCTGAACATAGCGTGCCATTTGCAGCTGCTATTCAAAAAAATAATTTTCTTGGTTGTCAATTTCACCCAGAAAAATCTTCCTCTGCAGGTAGAAAGTTTCTTAAATATTTTTTTAATAAATTATGAAAATTCTACCTGCGATTGATTTAAAAAACGGGAATTGTGTTCGATTGCTTAAAGGTAATTTTAAGAAAGAAACAAAATATAATTCAGATCCTTTATCTCAAGCAAAATTTTTTAAAGCTAATCAACTAACTTACCTTCATATAGTAGATCTTGATGGTGCTGAAACCGGGAAGCAAGTTAACTTAGAAATAATAAAAGAAATTTTACAAATTTCAGATATATCAATACAAGTGGGTGGTGGCATTAGATCAATTAGCAAAGTTGAGGCTATGCTTGAAATGGGAGTTTCTAGAATTATTCTTGGCACAGCTTTGTTTCAAGATAATTTTATTAAAGACCTGAAAAATAATTTTGATTCTAAACAGATAGTTCTTGCATTGGATTTTAAAATTAGTAATAACATTCCTAAAATTTATACACATGGATGGCAAGATAGTACTGAACTTTCCTTGAATGATTTTTTAGCTGATCAATCTTTTTTTTTAAATGTACTTGCAACCGATATTTCTCTAGATGGAGCAATGCAAGGTCCTAGTATTGATATTTATAGAGATTTGCTAAACAAGTTTCCTAAGCTGAATCTTATTGCCTCTGGAGGGATAAGATCACTTGATGACCTTGATATTTTAAAAGCATTGAAAATCAAGGAGGCTATTGTTGGGAAAGCAATTTACGAAAAAAATATATCTCTTAGAGACCTAGATAATGATTACTAAAAGGATAATTCCATGTTTGGATGTTAAAGACAACAAAGTTGTCAAAGGTATTCAATTTAAAAATCATGAAATCGTTGGCTCTATTGTTGATCTAGCAGAAAAGTATTCAAATGATGGAGCTGATGAACTAGTGTTCTATGATATTTCGGCTAGTACAAGGGAATCAGTTGTTAGTAAAAATTGGGTTTCTAAAATAGCTGAGGTTGTAAATATTCCCTTTTGTGTTGCAGGGGGCATCAAAACATTGGATGACGCTAAGAAAATACTTAACATGGGAGCAGATAAAATATCAATTAATACTCCTGCGTTGAATAATCCATATTTAATCAGCGAGCTAAGCAACTCATTTGGTTCTCAGTGTGTTGTTATTGGGATGGATATTAAATTTATTGATAGTGAGGCTTATCTATTTGCTAAAACAGGAAGTGAGAAAACTGCTTTTTGCACTAATAAAAAAGCAATCGATTGGTTGCTTGAAGTTCAAGATCTTGGAGCTGGAGAGGTTGTAATTAATGCCATGAGCAAAGACGGTGTCAGAGATGGATATGACATTGAGTTATTACAGTCACTTGAAACTAAATGTTCGATACCAATGATTGCCTCTGGCGGAGCCGGTGGACCAGATGATTTCGTTAATGTTTTTGATCAAACAAATGTAGACGGTGCATTGGCTGCGGGAATATTTCATAGAAATGAATTTTCTGTAGGGCAAATTAAAGAGGCGCTTAAAGCTAACAAAGTAAATGTAAGGATATGAAAATGATAAATCTAGATTGGGAGAAGGTTGATGGTTTGATACCTGCTATTGTTCAAGATCATGAAACATTAGAAATTTTGATGTTGGGATACATGAACAAAGAGGCATTAAAGCTTACTCAATCAACTGGCTATGCAACTTTCTATAGCAGAACAAGAAAAAAATTATGGACTAAAGGTGAGACCTCTGGGAATAAACTAGCAATTAAAAATATTCTGCATGATTGTGACAAAGATACATTGTTAATACTTGCTAAAAATAATGGGCCTACTTGTCATTTAAATAATAATTCTTGTTTTATTGGTGCGCCCTCTTCGCCAAATATTATTGAAGAATTAGAAGAAACAATAGATTCTAGATTTGAAGAGGCAAACATATCTTCTTATACATATCAGCTTTATAAAGATGGAATGAAAGAAATTGCCAAGAAAATAACTGAAGAAGCTGGAGAAGTCTCAATTTCAGCAGTAACGAATGATGGAAGAGTTATTAGCGAATCAGCTGACTTGATGTATCACCTATTGGTAATGCTAAGAAAATTAAATCTTAGCCACTCAGACATACTTAAAGAATTAAAAAATAGATCTAAATAAATTATTTCTCAATAACATAACCTGTTACTTGTTCTTTCATCTCTTTTCGGAGGATAAATAAAGCAAATAAGTTTGGAATTGTTACAAGCGCAACTACAACATAAGCAATATTCCAAACAACAGTCGTATCTATAATTGCAGCAGCAATAAAACAAATTACATAAATCATTCGATACCAAGGAACAGCATTTTCACCAAATATATAAGCTGTTGATCTATCTCCATAATAAGACCAGGCTATTGCTGTAGAAAACGCAAATAGCAGCAAACCAATAGCAACAATGTATTCACCATATTTTCCAAGAACACCAGAGCCAAAGGCCTTAGATGTAAGTTCTGCTGAATGGATTAATGATTTTCCTTTTACAGTTACTGATGAATCTTTTATCTCTCCATCTAATACTTCTAAGGGGCCATCAAAAAAACTACCATTCTTATGAAAAGTAACATCTTCGGCAATAGAGTTATTATGGAAAATTGTTATGCCACCTTTTTGAATCGCACCATTGACAACAGATAAATTTCCAGAAAAGTTTTTTACTGCTGTTGTATTATTACTGAACTTTCTCGCGTCGAGAATATATTTACCAAGTTCCTCGACATCTTTTGAATTTGATTCAGTATATTCCCCAGCAAAAATAGCCATGGATGATCTCTCAAAAGTATTATCATATTTTTGAATCCACGCTCCGCTAGATAAAATAACAAGAGCAGTAACACTACATACTACAATTGTATCTATGAATGGTTCGAGGATAGATACCATTCCTTGCTCTACTGAGTGCTCAGTTTTTGCAGATGCATGAGCAATAGGTGATGATCCTTGTCCAGCTTCGTTTGAATATAAACCTCTAGCAACACCGAGCTTTAAACTCATTGCAAAACTAGCTCCCAAAAAACCGCCAGCAGCAGCAGAACCAGAGAAGACCTGTGAGAAGATTGAGTGAAAAGAAGGAATTATGTTTTGATAATTCTCTAAGACAACAACTAAGGCTCCACCAAAATATATCACAGCCATGAATGGAACAAGTTTGCTAGCAATTTTAGCAATCCTTTTGATACCGCCTGAAATTATTAACCACAACATAAATCCTAGAATGAGTCCTGTAGCAAGCTTTGGAATGCTAAAAGTTGAATCAAGGACACTTGCAATGTTATTTATTTGAGGCATGTTGCCCGATCCAATAGCACATATCATCATCAATGCTGCGAATAGAACGCCCGCCCATCTCTTATTAAAACTTTTTTCAATATAGTACATAGGGCCACCAGAAATTGAGCCATCTGATAATGTTGTTCTATATTTATGGGCCATTGTCACTTCAACAAATTTAGTAGTCATCCCAAAAATTGCAGTTATCCACATCCAAAAAATTGCCGCGGGACCACCAATCCAAATTGCTAAAGCAACACCTCCAATATTACCGGTTCCTACTGCACCAGACATTGCTGTAGTTAAAGCTTCAAAAGGTGTTGTCTCACCTTCGGCATCATTTTTGGCGTATTTACCAGTAACTATTCGCCAACCATGACCAAAAAATTTAAATTGAGGAAAGCCTAAATAAGCTGTAAAAAATATACCTGTTCCAATTAAAAATGCAGGAAACCACCATGAGCCACTAAGATACCCATCTAAAAGTAATAAAAAATCGTTAAAGGCAACCATAATAAATCCCTAT
>CESM01530104.1_pt1 | contig 14489 bp, 14 predicted proteins | sample 361421 | NCBI WGS metagenome assembly CESM01 (sample SAMEA2622219, study PRJEB7988) | marine metagenome | isolation source: saline water (ENVO:00002010), including | reverse complement strand
TTAAAAACAAAATACCATCTACCGCTATCATAATTTTTTAGTGGTGATAGTTCTAAAGTCGTATTATATTCTTTGGTGAAATTTAACAAATGGGATTTAAGCAATTGTAAATCGATATTTACTTCAATTGTTGGATTACACAAAATCTTCTTAATTTCCAATGTATTATTAAACGAATTTGATTCACAAATCAAATAATATAGTGGCACATTCTTGATATTTGTTTCAAAATCTATCTTTTTAGTAATGTTCTTGTAATATTTTTCCAATATTGTTTCATTATGAAATGGAACCCAACCTAAATATACAGAATTGTTCTTCTTGTTTAATAGATAAACACACGCATCCTTATATATTGACTTATATGTGTTCATCATTTCATTGAGATTATAATCTGTTTTAGGTTTTTTTGAATCTAAATATTTATACATATTTGGAAATATAGAAAACATAGTCGATTCAGGATGTTTTACAAACGAATGGTGGATTCTTTCAGGTATTTTTAAAGAATAATTATTGGAAAATAACAAAAATATGATGCTTATTGCTTTGTAAAAAAACATTTTGTTACTTATTAATTCTATTTAATATTTGTCTATTTTTTACCTTCTAATTCTTTAGCTTTTTTTTTATCTCTTTTTATTTTGTTAAGTATAAGCTCACATATTCTACAAATTGTAACATCAACACATTCTTCAACTTTTTGACGTAATACCAATACTTTATTATCTCCTTTTGCTATTTCTTCATCGGTTATATATCGTTCTTTTGCCAATAGTTGTTGTTTTTTTGGTCCTTGCGTATCTCTCCATTCTAAACGTTTTTTGTAAACATCTTTATCTGGAAAGATTAGAACTGGTATTACATAATCTGGTGCTTCTAATAAATATTTACCATAACATGCACCAAAAACAAAAGTTGTATTTAATTCATTATTTGCTTTTTCTGACATTTTGATTATTCCATTTAATTTTTCTCTATTCCAATGATCTTCTCCATCTAATGCCATACATCCATAATTTTGAAATCGCTTTACACATGTTGTTTTTCCAACTCCGGGTGGACCACCAATCCATATTATTCTTTTTGTCCCTAATAATTCACCACAAATTTTATGTACAAAACAATTTGTAGGAGGAGATATTATATTTAAACCTCTTTTTGTTTTTTTTTGCTTTGTATCCCAATATTCTTGATTGTTCTTATTATTTTTGAAAATAGCTTCTATTTCCTTTATTTTTTTAGGATGCATATAATTTATACATAAAAAAAATAGTAATTTTTTTATTCTTTTTGTTATAAGTTTTATCCCATTAATTAATGAGTATTAGAGTCAATAATTCATTTATACATATTTACAAAAGTCCTAGATGGGTTCAAGATTTTTTAGACTATATTGTATCTTTACTTAAATATGTGATTATCAAACACGATTTATCAATAAATATTATAATTGGAAACAATGCATGTAAATATAAAGATACTGGACATAATTTTAAGAATAACAACAAACAAATTCAAATCAACATAAATTATGAACATACACTCCTTAAAGATGAAGGTAAAATTAAAGCTCCTAAAAGTAAAGTAGTATGTAACAATACAAATTATTTAGTATATTTCAAAAATTTTGAGAATTTAGTAAAAAGTGATATATTATTAGATTATAGTCTTCCAAATTTATACAATGTTAGAACGTGTTTACATTATGAATATATGTCTAAAAAACATTTGTATATAGCACCAAATTTGTATGATCATCTTCATATTCAACACAAGAATCGCAATATTAATTCATTAACAACATTTCTTAACGTATTCGGGAAAAGAAAGGCATTTTTAAAAAATATTAAAAATAATAATTTGAAACATTCTAATATCAACAATTGTTTCAAAAAAACAGAAATACAAAAATTATATCAAAATACTAAAATATTGATTAATATACATAGAAGATATGAGGCACATTCATTTGAAGAACTAAGATGTTTACCAGCATTACAAAATGGAGCAATAGTTGTTTCAGAAAAATCTCCATTAACAAATCTTCTACCATATAACAAACTCATAATATGGGAAGATTATGACAATATTATTGATAAAGTTAAGGAAATATTGAATAATTATGAAAAATATTATAACCAAATTTTTTGTGAGAAAAATATCAATGTCTTGAAAAATATTGAATTAGCAAACAAAAAATCGATTGAAGTCAAAATACTCAATAAACTGAATAATTTAGAATAATAAAATAGTTGTTAAGGATTATTCAATAGATTTCTTAAATAATATGATTTGTAAAATATCTTGTAGTATTGGTGAACTAATTGATAAAATTAGTATATTAAAAATTAAACTACAAAAATCAAACAACAAAAAACTTTCAAAAAATATTAGTAAAGAACTCGAATTAATAACAAGTGAAAATCCTATTTCAAATGTTAAAGATGACTTGTTTTTAAAACTTTATAAAATTAATCATAAATTGTGGATATTAGAAGATAATATTAGAATTAAGAGTAAAAATAAAATTTTTGATAGTGAATATATTCAAATTTCTGAGAAAATACATAAATATAACGATCAAAGATATATTATCAAAAATAAAATTAATACCAAATACTTATCAGACTTAAAAGAAGAAAAAATTTATACATCTAATATAGATAATCTAAAATCAATAGCACTTTTAGAAAAAGGAAAATACTTATATACCAATGGTTCTTATGAAGATTCTTATAAAATTATACATGAACTAATGAATAAATACAAAGACTATACCGAATTTGATGCCTTTTTTGTAGATCTACTATTTTCATATTCAAATATTACAAACATATTCAAATATAAAAATATTCATTTTCATAAAATAGAAACTTTTATGAAAACAATTGATAGTTGTAAATTAAGTAAAGAACAAATTGTTTTTTGTAAAGAATTATATGTTATACATTGTTTATCAAAACTTAAATATAATGATGCTAAAAAATATTTGGGATATTATAACAGTATTTCAGGTCCAAATGTTAATAATGAAAATATATCTTTTTTTAAGAAAGATGATATTGATAAAACCTTATTAATTTATGATGGGGGAGGATTAGGAGATAAATTTATGCTTTGTCGCTTTGTTCCGATTTTGTGCGAAAATTATAGAAATAACAATATAGTGTTCTTTATAGACGATAAACTTTTGTGGATTTTTAATAAATTGTTCAAAAATATTAGTAATCTTATTATTATTTCATATAAAAATCATATTTCAATTCCAAAATTTGATTATCATACTAATTTGATAAAACTTATTGATTATTTGAATTATGATTATAATAATTTACCTAAACAATTGTTTATTAACTCAATATTGAATGAAAATATATGCCAAAATTGTAAAAATATAGTGTCTTTCTTAAAATCTTGTAATAAAAAGAAGTATATACTAAATTGGTTTGGAGGATCCAAAAATAATCATGAAAAATACAATAGAAAAATGGATTTATTACATGCTATTCCTCTTTTAAAACAAGAAAATATACAATGGGTTGTAATATCCAAGAATGTAAATGAAAATGAACGTACAATTTTATCAAAATACAATGTTTTATATTGTGGAGACTATATTGATAATGAATATGATGCCTTCCAAGAATCTGTTAACATTATAAATAATGTAGATGCACTCATTTCAACAGATACATGTTTAGTTCATATTTCACCTTGCTTAAATATTAAAACATTTGTATTGTTAACGATTGGAAATGAATGGAGATGGTCTTCTTTGGATAATAAAAGCTATTGGTATCCTGATTCTATTTTGATCAAGCAAACCAAATATGGAGACTGGAAAGATGTTATTAATAGATTAAGTATTTTACTCTTTTTGGAACAACCCTTTAACGAACTATTATAATATTTATCTACTACGAAGTCTATTTTTTCTACGAGTCGCTTTCAATTTTCTCATTCTCTTTAACTTAGTTTTCCAACGTAATCTGGAAGTTGATTTTTTATATCTACAACTTCCACCTAAAATTCGTAAATTTACATCTATATGTGACTCATTTTCTAATTTGTTATCTTCAAGAGTACCATTATTCAAAATTTTACCACTATTTGTTAAATATTGTAAATCATTTGGAATATATTCAATATCTTCTATCAAATTTTTTAGTTGACAAATTGTGAGAGATTTATCAACATCATAAACTTTAGAATTATTTGCAAATTTGATAAACAATTGCATTATAGATAAATAGTATTTTTTACTTATTTATATATGTTATCCTCATATTTTGATAAGAAGTTAATTACATAATTAGAATATTCTTCACTATCACACCCATGTATTATATTTGTCCAATCTTTTGTATGTTTTTTGTATATATTTCGAAATTTATGCTTCAGATTTACAACATCTTTACAAATCAACTTTTTAATCCCCAATTTAGGATTTTCAATTTGTATTATTATTATTCTAATTATTTCGCCTTTGTTTTTCAATAAATCGCATTTTTTATCAAAAACCCCGTCTTTTTGGTTTTTTTTGAAACCAATATCCTTTTCATAAATTTTGTAAATAAACTCTAATAAAACATTATCTTTTATTGTGAAATCAAAAAATTTGATCACATTTATTCTATCTCTTTCTTTTAACAAATTAGTTGCTTCATCAAAATATAGTATCATTGGATGCCATAATATTAAAACATAACACATTTTTCAATATATACGTATTGTTAATGTTTTTTCATAATATATAATTATAAACCTCTTTCAGCTAAATTCCTATTGGGAATTGAATCAAACCATTTATGAGTCATTGCTTCTTTTGCAGTCATACGTTCATTATGATCGTATTTTAATAGTTTTTCAATAAAATCAATATTATTTTTGTTTGCTAAATGAGAATTATCATTATTAATAAAGTTATTTAGTTCTTTTTTTTCGTAACTTTTTTTGTTCATCTCATGCAAATAGAAAGGGTCTATTATTAGATTATATTTTTCACAATAATCCAATAAATCCTTTTTTCCAAGTAATTTTACAATTTCACCCAATTGACTAAAGTTGTCACTACCTCTTAAAAATGGATCTTTTTTGAAAAGAATACCTGCTACTAAACATCCTAAACTCCACATATCTAAACCATAACCATGATGTCTATTTATTGAACCATAACGTAAATCGAGTAATAATTCAGGTGCTTTAAAATAACGTGAAGCAACTCTAATATTATATTTTTTTTCTGGGAAATAAAATTCTGCTAATCCACAATCAATTATTTTTAATTCTCTTTTTTTGTGATTGATAACTATATTATGGGGTTTTATATCTCTGTGCATAATACCACGTGAATGACATGATTCTATTCCTATAAGCATTTGGTCTACATAATATACACAATCAGAATGACTGAAAGTAGGATATAAATCTCTAAAATGAGTATTTTCAACATATTCAAATACTAAACATGGTATATTGTTTTCTTCATCTTTTACTAAATCTAACAATTGTATTACATTTTTTGCTCCAATCAATGCTTCTAATATTTTTACTTCACGTAATATTTTATTTGTTTTTACAGGTTTCAACATCTTAATTACACAGTCATTTCCTTTTTTAATGTGAGTTCCTTTGAATACTTCAGAATATCTACCTCTACCAATTTTTTCATAAACAAGATAATTATTTGTATTTTTCCAACTTATTTTACTATTTTTGTAATCCCAATAATTTCTTGGATTTTTCATATTAATATTTTGATATACTCTTGAAGGTAAATAATCCTGTAAATCATTGTTATTTTCTGCCATTAAATTTAACAAAACATATTATTCTTTATAATATTTATTAAAAATGAATACATAATAAATATTATTTGAATTACAAATGGTTAGATTTTTAAATATAATAAGTCAAGGTAATTCGACAATGGAAATTGATACAGAAAATAAAAAAGATGATAATATCAAAAAAATAGATAATACAACCAATTTAATGTCTTATATTGATGATAATAAAGACAGTTTTTCAGAAGAACTATACATTCAACTTGGTAAAGCAGTAATGAATATTCAAAATAAGCACAATTATTTTAGAATAAAATATACACAACTAACTGTAATATGGCAAAAATCAGGGAATATTGAAGATGATAATGGATTTTATAAAAATACTTCTGAAGTTTTAAGTTGTGTATTGAATGGATTTAAAACAACAAATTATGATTCAATTTATACAACAAATACTACAATATGTCATGGAAAAATACCAATAGATTTAGACGAAACACCATATTGGACAGTTGGTACTGTTATTCATGGAGAATCTGGACCAAATTTATATATTATCAATGAAATCGATAAAATTGTAATATAAAAATGATTTATTATTCTTTAATATTCTTGTATACATAAATTACTAATTAATAAAATGGATCATCTTAGACCGGATTTGATGATCAAATTGACATACCATTTGTGTTTTACAGATTCAATAAATTTGTCAATTATTAACAAAACGTATCACCAAACAATTAGTAATTGTCCAAAATGCGTAAAAAGAAAGATAAATATCCATAAAAATATTATTAACTCGTGTATGTATCATGTAAGGAAAAAAATTATGTTATATTATTACGAATTGCCTGATAAAATCAGATTTGCTCTTATTAATAAAGATACATGCTATACAAGTATTGATAAAGAATTAAAACCATATATAGACGGATGGAACTTAAATATACTTGAATATTCTATAGGAAAAGTTAAAGAATTAAATATATAACAAAAAATATAACATATTTATGATTTAAGTTTATAACTCATTTGTATCATATTTATAAACATACGATAATACTTCATTACAAGGTAATGCATTATCTATTTTTGTTTTTTGTATATTACATAACTTTAATGATTTAGGATCATAAAATGGTATATTTGCCATTGGATTTGAATCTACTTTACATATTTTTATATTTAATGTAACATCTTCGTCACTTGTAGTGCTATCTTTCCTATCAACAATTGTATACGCATCTCTTTGGTTGAATTTTTTGATAAATTCTTTTTTTCCATTTTGAAGAACATAATGGTCAGTATATTTAGAAAATCCTTTAATATCATAATTATTCAAAATATTTGCAATATCTGAATACATTTTATTTGATTTTGTCATAATATTTCTATAAGATAAGTCAAACTTTACAATACGTGATTGATTCAAAATTCTGTGTAAACGATATCTTACAAAGATTAGATTTAGCAATTCATCTTGAATACATTTTGAAAATGCCCATTGTCCATCAATAATTCTACTATTTTTTATAATTTGATCAAAATCTATACTTAATCTTAAACCAAGAACATATGAATCTCTTGCAATATAGTCTAATTTATCAGTATCTATTCCATGTTGAGTATTATTCACAATATTGAACTCCCATCTTTTTTCTCCAATCGGTGGATCAATAACCTTACATATAAAGTCTATTTGATCATCATTCAAATCTAAATCTTTTGCTATTTCACGAAACATATAAATTGACCTTTGTTCATGTGTTATCCAATTATTAGTTTTTTCTATTTTTCCATCTTTTATTAGTTTTGAAATAACATATTTATCAAAACCGTGACTTCCGGGTCCATGCCCAATATCATGACATAATCCACCCAAACAAATTAGTTCTTTAATATTTGAATCAATATTCAAATGTTCTAATAATTTACTAGTAATTGCATATGTACCAATCATATGAACTTTTCTACTATGAGTAGCACTTGGATAAATTCGATAAGCAATACCCGTTTGATATATATAATGAGTTCTATCAAAATATGGATGATCTATAATTTTTTTTGCAATTTCTGATACTTTTATATCACCATGAATTGGATCATGAATTAAAGACATTTTTCTGTTTTGATTTATATTTTTCTGATAAACTATAATCATTTTTTATAAGTTAATATTAATTAAAAAATATCAAATCCTATGTTATGTATAAGAATACATATTCAAGAATATCATCATTACAATTTGGTACATTAAGTCCTGAAGAAACAAGGAAGAATTCTGTTACTGAAATTACTAAATATCAAAGTTTTAAAGCAGACGGAAAACCCATTCCACAAGGTCTATTTGATACCAAAATGAGTCCAACTGACAAATCTGAAAGATGTGAAACAGATTTATTACCAATGGATTTAACTCCTGGATATTTTGGAAGAATAGAACTAAATGTACCAATATATAATCACTTTTTTATTGATACTATTTCTGAAATTTTATCATTAATTTGTATTGAATGTGGAAATCTTTTAATACCACCTTTTGACTCTGAAAAAAATCCAAAGTCTATGTCAATTGAAAAGATAATCCATTATTCAGACAAATTAATTCCATCTGAAAAAGATTTGTTAAGTTTACCAAAAAAACTTAGAATTGCAAGGTTAAAAAAAATTGAACAAAAAAAAGATGAGGACAAAATTTGTCCTATATGTTCGTGTATTCAACCTAAAAAATATGTTAAAAATTTAAGAACTATAGACTCTATAGATGCTGTTTATAAAAACAAAGATATTAGATCTATATATCCAGAATATGTTTACAGACTTTTCAAAAAAATTTCAAGTAAATCATGTTCTATTCTTGGTTTAGACTATTATAATTCAAATCCTTCATCTCTTGTACTTCATAATATACCAGTATGCCCCCCTTTATGTAGACCATTTATAAAACAAGGTAATGGTTTATTATCTCAAGATCATATTACACTCAGATATGAAGAAATTTTGAAATCAAATATGACAATAAAAGGATATTTAAACAAAGGACAACATAAACAAAGAGAACGTTTCCGTGAATATTTAGCACATGATATTGCTACATTATTTGATAATGATCCTAATGGCATATTTCCATCATTACCAAGAGGAGCAAGCCAACCACATCAAACATTTGCACAACGTTTAAGAGGTAAAGAACCTAAAAATGGACGTATTCGTGGGAATTTATTGTCAAGACGTGTTGAAATGTCTGGTCGAAGTGTTATTACACCAGATCCAATGATTGATTTAAATGAAATAGGAATACCAAAAAAAATTGCTAAAACTATATCGTATCCTGAAAAAGTTAATTTATCAAATAGATCTTTTCTTGAAAAATGTATTGAAAATGGAAAAGATGTTTATCCCGGTGCATTAGGTTTGATCAGAAATAATACAAATTTTACAATAAAACCAAAACCTAAAACTTTATTAGAAGTCGGCGATATTGTTCTACGTCATCTTATCGATGGGGATTACGTTCTAATGAATAGACAACCAACTTTACATAAAAAGAGTTTTATGGGACACAAAGTCAAAATAATGGATGGTTACAGTTTTAAACTAAATGTTAATGTTACAGAACCATATAATGCCGATTTTGATGGAGATGAAATGAATTTACATTGTCCTCAAACAATTTCTACTTTAACAGAAGTTATAGAACTTGCCGGTTTAAAAAACCAAAATATGAGCGGAGCTTCTAATAGTCCAGCAATTGCATTTGTTCAGGATAATGTACTTGCCGCATATATGATGACAACTAATCAAAATGCTTTTAGTCAAAGAGAATTTATGAATGTTATTGCTCGTGGAGCACCATATTATTATGGTATTTCTTCTAAAAATAGTTTTTCAGGTAAAGAAATTCTTTCATTTTTTACACCTAATTATACTGACACAATAACTAAAACTGTTAATAAAAAAGATTTAATAAAAATTATTTCTAAATGTTATCACGAATTTGGTGAGCATAAATGCTTTGAAATGACTGGAAGTATGCAAAAATTATTAAATGAATATCTTATACACCATACTTATAGTATTGGCCCTAAAGATTTACAAAGAAGTAAAGAAATACATAATAAAGTCGATGATGCTGCATCACAAATGATTAAAAATATATCAAAAAGAATAGAAAAAATACATAATTCTCAAGTTAATTGTGATAAGGATTTATTTGAACAGTTTGTTAATGAAGAAATTGCAAAAGCTACATCAATTAGTGAAAATTTACTATATAAAGATGAAAAAAGTCGTTTTGAACCAATGATTAAATCTGGTTCTAAAGGAAAAAAGAAAAATATTACTCAAATGAAAGGATTTTTAGGACAGCAAATTGTTAATGGTAAAAGAACTAATACTGGATATACAAATAGAACATTACCTCACTTTCACAAATATAGTGAAGATATTTCTACAAGAGGCTTTGTTCGTAGTTCTTTAAGTAAAGGTCTTCATCCTTTTGAATTTTTCTTTCATGCTGGTGGAGGTAGAGAAGGATTAATCGAACAAGCTCTTCAAACAGGACAAACTGGTTATATACAAAGACAAATGGTTAAAACACTTGAAGATATGACAATAAAATGGAGTCACACCGTTAATGATGCTCAAAACAATATAGTTCAATTTTCTTATGGAGATGATAATGCTACTGGAGAAAGTATTCAAGAAATTAATATTAGAAATATATTTTGTTCTTATGACCAGCTTGACTTGAAATATAATTTACTTTCTAATGCTTCAAAAGAACATTTGAAAATTAGTATTGAACCACAAATTATAAAACAAATACCTCAAGATACTAAACTTTTTGAAAAATATTTTGAACAATTTATTGAAATGCGTAATGAACTTATTGATGATATAATTAACACTGAAAAAGAAAGCAATCAATCAAATATGTTTAAAGTATACCATTCTATAAATATAGATGAAAAATTACAAATTATTATTAATAAGTACAAACTATCAAAAACTAATAAAACAGACTTAGATCCAACTACAATACTTATTAGTTATAAAGAATTATTTGAACGTTGTTCTATTAGTCAATTTTTTGAATGTGATTATCTTTTTAAATTTTTAGTTTATGCTAAAGCAGGACCTAAACAATTAATTTGTGAACACAGATTAACTCGAGAAGCATTCAAAGAATTTTTATTGAATTTAGAAAAAAGTTACAAATTTTCAAGAATTGAACCCGGAGAACCAGTTGGGATTATTGCCGCACAATCAATTGGTGAACCTTGTACTCAATTGACTTTAAATAGTTTCCATTTTGCTGGAGCAGGAAGAAGTCAAGGAGTACCCCGTCTTAAAGAATTGATGTATCTTGAACCAAGTGGTAGAAATAATTCATCATCTCATATATATTTAAGAGAACCACATTGTTTTATTGAAAAAGATGCCCAAATTATTTTATCTGAAATAGAATCAATAACAATTAAAGATATTTTGAAATCTTATGAATTCTTTTTTGATTCTAAAAATGTTTCTAATGAAAAAGTATTGCATTATAAAAAATTAGAAATTGAAACTGGAGTTCACGAAACTATTACATCGCCCTGGATTTTAAGATTTGAACTTTTAAAAACTAAAACTTCTTCATTATACGATACTTGGGCAATTCTTAACGATCAAGATTATATTAATAATCCTATTCTTGATATTGAAAATTATGCTATATTTTTCCGTATAGATGTTGAAGATGCTACAAATGCTAATGGTAAAAATAGAATTATTCCTTTACCTAAAAAAGGAGAAATACCTATGGATTTTCAAATATCAAAAATCAATGATATAGTTGATATTGGCATTTTACCACTACAAATTAACGGTATTCAAAATATTAGTAATGCTAAAGTTGAACAATTTATTAGTTATTATAGAGATCCAATTGTTGGTTCTGTTATAGAAAAGAAAAAATATTTTATTACAGCCAATGGCTCACAATTAATAGATCTTTTCAATAATCCAGCAATAGATACACAAAAAACTGTTTCTAATAATGTACTTGATATTTATGAAACTTTTGGTATAGAGGCCGCCAGACATATATTAATTGAAGAATTATCAGCTGTTTTGAAAGATGTTGGCGATTTAGATATACGGCATATTTCATTATTAGTTGATAGAATGGTTGGTACAGGAACACTTTTATCAGTTAATATGAGAGGTATGGACGGTTATGAAAATGGCCCTTTAACAAAAGCTTCATTTGAAAGAATCACCAATGAATTTATTAATGCTGGTTTAAGAGGAGAAGTTGAAAATGTTAATGGTATGGCATCTAATATTATAACTGGACAAGCACCACCCACAGGTACTGGCACCGTTTCAGTATCTATTGATGAAGAAATGTTCAATCAATTTTATATTTTCAAAAACACAACCAAATCTAAAAAAGGTAAAAAATCAACCACAAAACAAAATTACAAAAAAAAGAATATTGTACACTTTAGTATAGATTAAGTTTATTAATTCACTACCAAAATATGTAATAAATTTCCCAGATCAATAATACATATATTGTGGTACTAATCAATACATTTCCCATATCAAATGCATTTGATGTAATATAATTTTCATTTGAATAAACATAGATTTCATTTAAATTTTCGTATGTTTCATTTAATGGCGTTGGAAACCATGTTGCAAAGCCATGATAAACATTATGTTCATGTTGTCTTACTATATCATCGTGATAATGTTCTTGATCATCCATATTTTGCTTTATAATTAAACAAACTTAATGTAATCATTTTTGTTTTTACACATTTTTTGTTTTATTTTTTGTCCAGTTTTTAGATTTGTCAAACATGTGAATGGCACATTTTCTAAAATTGATACAAAATCAATAGGATTTGGATGAATAACATCAATTTTGTTAACTTTTTTAATATTTGAGACTAAAATATTTAATAGACTATTTTCATCTTCATTTGGTTCAAAACAATCATTAGAATATGTGGATACATATGAATCAAATGAACTATCTGAATCATAAGAATCATCCGAAAAAACGCTATTTGAATCATTTGTTTCATCATCATCATAATCATTTCTATTCAATTCATAATACTTATAATGTTTTTTAACCATTTTGAAGTTATTTTTTATTTATTGTTTGTTTGATAATTTTCTAGAAAAATATAATCATTTTTCTAAAAAAAATGATACACAAATAAGTTAAAGTTTCAAGTCATAAATTAAATATGCGTCCTAAAGCTATTTGTTTGAGATGTACTGGAGATGTTGCTGAATTTGAATTTAATGTCAATAAATTAGAATCTGAACTAAGTACAAAAAATATTCCAAAAAATGTAAAAAGAACAAAAGGTAACGGCAATTTATTATTACGTCATAATTACGATATTGATGACAAAATGATTGCTTTATATGCTTGGGATGACGGTGAAGCTGGAGATGAAAATAAGCATGAATTACCAACTCCTTTAGACAATATTCTATATTTTGGTAATGTTTATTTGATTGGACATATTGATAATAAACAAGTCAGTATTACTAAAGAAGATTATGAAAATATGAAAGAAAAACATTTTGAAGGTTTTGATGATGTGGGCTCAGAAGACAGTTGGTCTACAGATGAAAGCGTTGCTTCTGATGATAGTATTCACGATTTTATTGTTTCAGGATAAATTATCTTTACAAATAGTAATGATTAATGAGAATCCTTTTTTTTCGTATGTTCAACTTTTAATAGTACTTGCAATAATAGTTGGCCTATGTATATTCCTGTACAAAAAATATCTCATAGATTCTGATTCTCTTTTTATTTTTAATAGAGAGAATGATTCCAAAGATTCTATTGAATCAGAATCATCTGAAACAATATTTAATGATTCTTCACACAACCATCCTGCTACTCCATTAAGTCAGCTAAATGCCCATGATATTGAAGAGGTTTTTCATGTTACAGGTGAACCCGTTACTTATGATAAAGCAGAAGCTGTATGTAAACAATTGGGTGCAAAATTAGCTAGTTATGACCAATTACTTCATGCATATCAACATGGAGCTGAATGGTGTAATTACGGCTGGTCTGAAAATCAAACAGCATATTATCCTACTCAAAAGAAAACTTGGGAAAGAATACAAAATGCTGAAAATGAAGAAGAACGCACTATGTGTGGAGTACCCGGTTTAAATGGAGGTCAATTTGATGAAAATAATCGTTTTAATGTTAATTGTTTTGGAAAAAAACCAACAAAACCTGAAACCGACTTTGTACATCCTAAATTACCAGATACTCCCGAACAAATTGAAGCAAAAAAACCAGTAGAAGTATTTAATGATTTGGTTATAATTCCTTATAATCGTAAACAATGGTCAAGAAATGGACCTGAACCAGCCCAAGTGTAATCCTAAATACACGATTTATCTGCGAAAAGTATATATAATGAAAGACTAAATAGCCCTACATAAAATAAGGGTTTCTTATAGTCAGGAAATAGAATTATTCCTATTAATAGTAAACACAATACATGTATATATAAGAATTGTGAATATTCTATCAAGGCTCGAATAGTTCTATTAAAGCTAAGACTACCCGGGTATGATACAAATATTGCATTTGAATTCTTATTCAATGTGTTAGGGCTTATATTTTGGAAAATCTTTTCTTCTTCATCAATTTTT
>CESM01029080.1_pt1 | contig 14517 bp, 9 predicted proteins | sample 361421 | NCBI WGS metagenome assembly CESM01 (sample SAMEA2622219, study PRJEB7988) | marine metagenome | isolation source: saline water (ENVO:00002010), including | reverse complement strand
AGGAAAAAAAATTCCGGAAGGTTTAATATTTGCGGGTGGATCTCCATGGTTCAATGAAAGCACGGGCAAGAAGAGAACATCTGAAGAGGTCTATAAAATGATCTTTAAAAAGGATCCCAAATAATCCAGTCGCTTAATTTAGGGGAGAAAATTCCATTGGCTTGTTCCCTATTTGAGTGATGCAAAAGTTAGATGAGTGTATTCTGAGACTGAGGTTCGTCAAAAGCTGTCCAATAAAAAATATTTTTCACCTTGTGCTCATTAAATATTGATGCGGTAGACTGGCTGAATCCATCTTAAAGAAGTTTCAACTTACTGGGTTTCGTGACGTAAGTCCTCACGTAAACATTACCAAAAATAATTTTGATGGTTTGGACGCAGTTATGTTCTCATACCTTTGAATAAAGGTATGAGAAACGCTTAATGTCTTATAAATTTTACCCTAACGAAGAGTGCGAACCGTTACAGTAAGGTGCATTCTCCGATTTCTTACACTGGCATAAATGTACTTTGCCAGTTTTTTCTGCAGTGAATGCCATAGGCTTAAAATCAGTTCCTGCATGCGCTCCATCGCAAAATGGCTGATTAACAGAGTTTCCACATGAGCAGAAAAAATATTTTTTTCCAGCTTCAACTTCTACTGCAATAGGTTCTTTAGCGGCTATTTTTGGTTCTTCCATTGTTCATTAAGTTAACGATAAAATGCAATGATTAAACGATTAATTGTCATAAATGGATTTATACTTAAGCTAAAAGCAAAGTGGTCGTGAAAAGTTTCAATGTGGGTCATTATGGCCATCAGAGACGTGTCAAAAAGTCTCTATTTTACTAATTTGGTCATACTTTTGAAATTTCATTAATTTCATAACCATCTCATTATAATGGTTTTATAAAATTAAAACATAGTTTGGCATGGCTAATGCACTATATGAGTAGTTGGAATAAAACCCACAAAACTAAAAAACTTAATAAATATGAGTAAAATCTTAGGTATAGATCTTGGAACAACTAATTCCTGCATGGCCGTTATGGAAGCAGGTGAACCTACGGTATTGGAAAATTCCGAGGGAGCTCGTACTACGCCTTCTGTTGTTGCATTTACGAAGGGCGGAGAAAGAGTTGTAGGCCAAGCTGCAAAAAGGCAAGCCATCACTAATCCCACTAATACCATTTTTTCAGCTAAGAGATTAATTGGACGTAAGTACACTGAGCTATCTGATTCTGATAAACGCACTCCCTACAAAATAGTCGAGGCAGACAATGGAGACGCTCACATACAAGTCAAAGTTGACGGCGAGGAAAAAACATACAGCCCACAAGAAATTGCGGCAATGATCCTTGGTAAACTTAAATCTGACGCTGAAGCAAAATTAGGTGAAACTATCACAGAGGCAGTCATTACTGTTCCTGCTTATTTTAATGATTCTCAAAGAAACGCCACTAAAGCTGCAGGTGAAATTGCTGGACTTAAGGTAAGACGTATAATCAACGAGCCTACGGCTGCTTCTCTAGCTTATGGCCTTGATAAGAAGAGTGATGAGCGTATTGCTGTATATGATTTAGGTGGTGGCACCTTTGATATTTCAGTCCTCGAAATTGGTGAAGGAGTTTTTGAAGTTCTCGCCACTAATGGTGACACTCAACTCGGTGGTGATGATTGGGATAACGCGATCATAGATTGGATTGTTGATGAATTTAAATCTGATAGTGGGATTGATCTAACTGGTCAGCCAGATGCTATTCAAAGAATTAAAGAGGAAGCAGAGAAGGCAAAAATTGCTCTTTCATCTGCACAAACTTATGAAATAAATCTTCCATTTGTTACTGCCGACCAGACCGGACCAAAACATATACAAAAAGAGTTAAGCCGATCCAAACTTGAGCAAATGACAGATGATTTGTTCGACAGAACTAAGGGTCCTGTACTTGAATGTTTTAAAGAAGCTAAAGTGGGAACTTCAGAAATTGGTGAACTCGTCCTAGTCGGTGGTATGACAAGAATGCCTAAAGTCGTCGAGATCGCAGGAGAAATTGCAGGTAAGGATCCTCACCAAGGTGTGAACCCTGATGAAGTTGTTTCTATAGGTGCGGCGATCCAAGGTGGAGTCCTTCAAGGAGACGTTAAGGATGTACTACTACTGGATGTGACTCCTCTCAGCCTTTCTATTGAGACTGAAGGTGCCATTGCAACACCAATGATCGAGAGAAATACGACAATACCTAAGAAAGTCAGTCAAGTATTCTCAACAGCCGCAGACAATCAACCTGCCGTAGATATTCGTATATGCCAAGGAGAGCGCTCTATGTTTAGTGACAATAAGTTACTTGGAAACTTTAGATTAGATGGAATACCACCAGCGCCTAGAGGTACACCTCAAGTAGAGGTTACATTTGATATTGATGCTAATGGAATCCTTCACGTATCAGCCAAAGACAAGGGCAGTGGTAAGGAACAAAAAATCTCTATTGAAGGTTCTAGTGGTCTTAGTGAAGAAGAAATAGAAAAAGCTAAACAAGAAGCTGAAAAACACGCGGAAGAGGACAAGGGCCGTAAAGAAGCTGTTGAAACAAAGAACCAAGCAGAATCACTTGCGCATGAATGTGAAAAACAAATAAAAGAACATAAGGATAAGCTTAATGAAGACGAGATAAAGCCAGTTGAAGAGGCTATCCAAAAAGTCAAAGATTCCATTGAATCAGATAATCTTGAAGAAATTAAAAAATCTCAAGAAGATTTACAGAATGCATTTATGCCACTAGCTCAAAAGTTTTACTCTCAGGAAGAACCTCAAACAACAACGGAAAGCAGCGCCCCTTCAGAAGAAGCGGACAATGAGCCTAAACCTGCAAAAGGCAAGGTCGTAGAAGCTGAAGTTGTAGACGAAGAAAAATAAATTTCTGCACGGCTTTAGCCGGCGAATGAAACCCAACTCCGCAAGTGCGGAAATAATCTAACAAACAAACACATAAACTAACTAAGTAACTAACAAAAAATGGCTACTAAAATCCAACCACTCGGACCGCGCGTGTTAATCAAGCGCCTTGAAGAGCAAGAAGAATCCTCAGGCGGAATTATTATTCCAGACACTGCAAAGGAAAAACCTCAGGAAGCTGAAGTCGTAGGCCTCGGCACTGGCGGTAAAGATGAAGACGGTAATGATATCGAATTCACTGTTAAGAAAAAAGATAAAGTTCTCATATCAAAGTATGGGGGCACAGACATCAAAATTGACGGCAAGGACCTTCTCATTGTTAATGAGAGCGACATCCTTGCAATCATTGGATAAATTAATAAAAACCTCAAATATAGATTTAACATTATAAAAAAATGGCTAAACAATTGCTATTCGACGAAGCCGCACGCCAGGGACTCCTGCGCGGAGTGGAAAAAATGGCCCAAGCGGTCAAAAGCACATTAGGACCTGCTGGTCGTAATGTAATACTGGATAAAAAGTTTGGATCCCCAACAATCACTAAAGACGGTGTTACTGTTGCTAAGGAAATTGAACTTGATGATCCTTATGAAAACATGGGAGCTCAACTTATCCGTGAAGTTTCATCTAAAACATCTGATGTTGCGGGTGACGGAACAACTACAGCGACTGTACTTGCTGAGGCCATCTATAAAGAAGGTCTTCGTAACGTCACCGCTGGAGCAAACCCAATATCACTTCAAAGAGGAATTCTTAAAGGCACTGAGGCATTAGTAGCAGAGCTTCAGAAAATTTCTAAGCCGGTTAAGGTTACTAAAGAAGTTACTCAAGTGGCTACAGTATCTGCAAACTCTGACACAGAGATAGGTAAAATTATCGCTGATGCAATGGACAAAGTCGGTAAGGACGGAACAATCACTGTCGAAGAAGCTAAAAGCATTGAAACTACTCTTGACGTTGTTGAGGGAATGCAATTCGACAAAGGATATCTATCTCCTTATTTTGTAACTGACCCAAACACCCAAGAGTGTGACTTTGATGATGCTCTAATTTTAATCTTCGAAAAGAAGATTAGTAACCTCAAAGACATGCTTCCTCTTTTGGAAAAAGTCGCTAAAGCAAATAAGCCACTACTTATTATTGCTGAAGACGTCGAAGGTGAAGCACTTGCAACACTCGTTGTTAACAACATGAGAGGCACTCTTAAAGCTGCTGCGGTCAAGGCACCAGGATTCGGTGACAGACGTAAAGCAATGCTTGAAGACATCGCTGTACTAACTGGCGGTGAATTCATTACCGAAGACCTCGGAGTTAAAATAGAAAGCCTTGAAATTAAGCAACTTGGTAAAGCAAGTCGCATCTCTATCGGTAAAGAAGAAACTACAATCATCAGTGGTGGTGGTAAAACAAAAGACATCAATGGTCGGGTCAATCAGATCAGACGTCAGATTGAAGAAACCACTTCTGATTATGACAGAGAAAAACTTCAGGAGCGTCTTGCTAAACTCGCTGGTGGAGTTGCTGTGATCAATGTAGGTGCTGCAACTGAAACTGAGATGAAGGAGAAGAAGGCTAGAGTTGAAGATGCTCTTCACGCTACTCGTGCAGCGGTACAAGAAGGTATCGTTCCAGGTGGTGGAACTGCACTCGTGAGAGCTCAGAAAGCACTTAAAACTCTTAAGCTTAAAGGCGACGAGAAGACTGGTGCTGAAATAATCGAAAGAGCCATTGAAGCTCCCCTTAGACAACTTGCCACTAACGCAGGTCGTGAAGGTGCGCTCATCGTAGAAAATGTAAAGACTGGTACCAACGGATACAACGTTGCAACAGACAAATATGAAGACCTCATCAAAGCTGGTGTTGTTGACCCAACAAAAGTCACTCGTTCAGCTCTTCAAAATGCGGCTTCTATTTCAGGTCTACTCCTCACTACTGAGTGCTTAATCACTGATCTTCCTGAAAAAGAAGAGCCTGATGCAGGACACGGTCATGACCACGGAATGGGTGGAATGATGTAATTCCTCTATAAATAAAGGAAAATAATCAAATCACAAAAGGCGCACCATTAAATTGGTGCGCCTTTTTTGTCTTCACAAAACGGTGAAATTTATTTCATTATGTTAATAATAGGTATTTAAAATATAAAACCTATTAATCTCCTGTTAAGAATTAAAAAACATTAGGACATATATCACTTTATTCGCGCAAATGCCGAACAACTAAATAATCACATCAGAAACCAACAAACCCATGACCAAAAAAGCTGCAAAAAAAGCTACGACCAAAAAAAAGGCTGCTAAGAAAGTTCCTTCTAAAGCAACTAAAGACAAAAGCATCTTAGAGGATGTAACAAAACTAGGTATCGCAAATGAAAGCTTAAAAGCAGAATTGCGAAAGACTATTGTTGGCATGGACAATGTAATTGAAGAAACATTGATCGCAATTTTCTCCAGAGGTCATGCTCTTCTCGAAGGTGTTCCTGGGCTAGCCAAAACATTATTAGTAAGTTCAATAGCCGAATGTCTTTCGCTGTCTTTCAAGAGGATTCAGTTTACTCCAGACTTAATGCCATCTGACATTACGGGTTCAGAACTCCTTCAAGATGATCCTGTCACAGGAAAGCGACAGTTCCAATTCAGTAAAGGTCCAATATTTGCAAACATGATTCTTGCAGATGAGATCAACAGAACTCCTCCGAAGACACAGGCAGCACTTCTCGAAGCTATGCAAGAGAAGAAAGTTTCTGCTGGTGGTGATGATTATAAATTAGATCCTCCATTTTTTGTTCTCGCTACTCAAAACCCTCTCGAACAGGAAGGTACGTATTCACTTCCAGAGGCACAACTTGACCGATTCATGTTCAAGATCAATGTCGACTATCCAAGTTTTGATGAGGAAATTGATATTATGAAATCAGTCACATCTGGAGTTACAAATGCACTGAAGTCCGTTATCAAGAAAGCTGAAATACTTAGAATGCAGGATGTTGTTTCAAATATTCATGTAACTCCTCACCTTTATCAATACGTTGCGACTCTTGTTCGCAACACAAGGCCTGATGAAGATAACAGTATTGATGCAGTTAAAAACTATGTTTCATGGGGCTGCGGTCCACGTGCCTGCCTTAACCTAATTACGGGAGCTAAAGCAAGAGCAGCATTGTATGGAAATATTAACGTTTCACTTGATGACATTAAAGCTATAGCGAAGCCAGTCTTACGCCACCGCATGGGATTGAATTTCCTTGCTCAGTCTGATGGACAAACTACTGATTCCGTCATTGAACAGCTACTTGATGTGACACCTGAGGGCGAGGAACTCCATGGCGCAGCATAAGAAAAAATACCTAGACCCCGAAAAACTCAAGCAAATCGGCAGCCTTGAAATCGCAGCAAGGCAAGTCGTTGAGGGTTTAAGAATAGGTTCTCATAAGAGCCCTGCGAGAGGTATCAGCAGTGAGTTCTCTGCCTATAGGCAGTACGTCGCTGGCGATGAGACAAAGCATATTGACTGGAAGGCTTACGCTAGATTCAATCGATACTACATCAAGCAATTCGATGCAGAAACTAACTTCATAGCAAATCTACTAGTAGATGGAAGCAAGTCTATGACTTATGGATCCAATCCTAAAAATTTAACGAAGTTAGAATATGCAAAATTCATGGCGGCTAGCCTTGCTTACCTAACCATTAACCAAGGTGACTCAGCAGGAGTAGGTATGTTTGATGGAGAGCTAAGTAACTACGTCAATCCAAAGAGCAGCATGAGTGTTCTAAATGATATATCTGATCAGCTAGAACAACTCGAGCCAAGACCAAGAACCAATGTAGGGGGAATCTTACACGATTTTGCACATCGCATGTCAAAACGTGGATTCGTCATGTTATTCTCTGATCTATTTGATAACACTGAGGAATTCATGAATGGACTAAGTCACTTGCGGTACGGTGGTCACAACGTCATTCTATTTCATATTCTCGACGACTATGAATTAAACTTTCCTCTAAATGGAATGTGGAAATTCTTGGGGCTTGAAGGAGAAGGTGAACTTGTCACACAGCCAGCAAGAGTAAGAGAAAATTACCTTAAAGAATTAGAGTCTTTTGTTAATGATATCAAAAGTTCCTGTGCAAAAAACGAGGTTGACTACGTTCTTGTAAACACCAACGACCCAGTAGAAAAAACAATATCTGATTATCTTCTAAGAAGGACAGCAATGGCCAAATCTAGATAAATTATCGTGATTAAAAAAATTAAAATATTCGCGATCACTCTCATCGCGACTTGCTTCACCTCTTCTGCCAAAGAAGCAGATGACCCGACATCTAGTCAATTACCTAATGGAGATCTTCTCATTACCAACTTTGAGCAAAGAGACTTAGGAAGGATGAGAGCATGGGGCTGGCAGTTCCAAGGAGATTCTTTTAATCGAGAGTTCCGTCTCGGGACTAGTAAATTACGGGCCAGAGTTGGTAGATACGAGGGTAAGTGGTTTTTAACAACAGTAACTGAAAACCCTAAGTCTACAGGAACTCTCACTAGTCCAAACTTTACGATTCAAAGACCTTATATTTCTTTTTTTATTAGCGGAGGATCATCTCCAACAATGCTTCAGGCTAACTTAATAGTTGATGGAAAAGTAGTTAGAACAGCAAATGGTAATGACTCTGATATCTTCAAACAAGTTAGTTTTGATGTTCAAAGTTTTCAAAACAAGGAAGCTCGCTTTCAAGTTGTTGATAAGGCTACAAGCATGTGGGGCCACATTAACTTAGATCAAATAGTTCAAACTAGTAAACCAAAAGGAAAAACCATATCAACAGCTCCTTTAATTAATAAAGCCAATTCAGGTTTTGCTCAATTAATAGATACAGGAAAAAGGATCTTAGGACCATTTAACTTAAAAGAAGGAAAAGTTATTAACACAAATAATGAGACCACTTCTCTTGAAAACACATTAAGTATTAATACTAATAACCCTGTAGCACTTCCAGGGAATGCAGACTTTGTGAAGTTTAAAAACGGAGAGGTTTGGTTTTGCACGATCACAGCAATTGAAAATCAAAAAATTAAAATCCAAACACGTTTTGCAGGCACCCAGTCTTTACCCCTTTCTCAAATATCAATGCTCGAATTCAACAAAAAAGAAATGAGTCCAGAGAACGGGAATCAACCAGGGACACTCTACCGTTCGGAAGGAGAGCCAATACCCGGAAAATTAATATGGATCAGACAAAAAGATATTGCCATTGAAAGCCCTCTAGGAATTATCCCCATACCACGACAAGGAGTAAGAAGATTTGTTGTTAGCAATGAGAACCTTCAACAGAACAAAAACTTAGACGAACTTTCATTAACAGATGGAACCAAAGTTATGGGTAACATTACAATTGAAGAGGGCGGTGATCATTTCTCAATGATTCATTCAATCGTGGGCAAGCTTCGTTTCCCCATTAACAATGTACACAGCTTAAAACGCAATCCTAAGAATGTCGTTTGGCTATCCGATTTAATAGCTAAGGAATATAAGGCCACTGGCCCCATTATTCCACCGCCTGCACCTAAATCGCTAAAACCATCAGAACTAGCTCTAAATGCATTAAAAATAAACCCTACATCAAAAATAACCTATGAGGTTCCTAAATTAGGAGACGGGAAAATTATTTTCCGATCGACAATAGTTCCTAGTGAAGGAAATAGAGGTTCTGCTACCACTTCATTAGTTAGTGTTGAAAAAAACATTGTCACAAATATTGATCCCAAATCAAAGGGACAGCTAATCCAAATTAACATCGAATCAGGGTCCGTCCTTGAACTTGAAGTAAACTTTCAAGGCAGGCTAATCTTTCCTTGTGCCGTTGAGCTAAGAGACGCGCACTTCGTTTCTCTATCAACTAACAAAGAAAACACTCAACCAAGAACCTAAGGCGCATAATTTAAATGTCATCTCTCAATCTATTATCAGTATGGGCAACGCTTGCTGCAATTGGAGTAGCCGTTCCTATAATCATACACCTTCTTTACAGAAAAAATCGTAAAGAAACTGATTGGGCAGCTATGGAGCTTTTGAGAAGAGCTCTCGTTCAGAGATCCGGTCAGATTAAATTAGAAGACTTTATAATTCTCCTACTTCGTTGCCTTACCTTATTATTACTCGCAGCGGCACTATTAAGGCCGGTCTTAACAAATAAAGAATTTATAGGAGACTCAAAAGTAGGGATGATCGTTGCAATCGATGATTCAATGAGCATGAATCATGGAGCAACCACAAGATTTGAAAATGCCATAGAGGCAGCCAGAAAAGTCACTGGAACAGCGTCTCCAGGAGATAAAATTAGCATCATTTTTTTAAATGAAAAAGATATTAGCGACATAGGAAAAGTGCCCCTCCGGTCTGCTGACTATGATGCAAACGAGGTTAGTAAGATTTTAGACCAAGCCAAGAAAAATGGCGCATCAAATCACCAGAGCAACCTTGAAAACAGTATCCCAATCCTGAAAGAAATGGCCGATGAAATCAAGGCAGGCACTAAAGAAATACATATCATTACTGATGCCCAACAATCTGATTGGAACAACTTATCAAGTGAAGCCAAGGGAATCCTTGGAGACATATCCGCTAGCATTTATGTTATTCCAGTTAACTCTGAAAATGACGACAACAGAAGCGTCACTTCTCTCCAATATGTTTCCGGTTCATTAAATAACAGTGGAGTCGCAAGGTTCGAGGCAACAATTAAAAACCATGGTAATAATGATGCGAATTCTGGAGATATCGAATTTTATCAAGATGGAAATCTTGTAAGTAGACAGCCTCTAGGAGTAATTGAATCAAACTCATCAAAAGTAATTTCCTTCCTAGCTAATTATAATAAGCCAGGAGATTTAAGTGTCTCTGCAAAAATATCCAAAGACAATTTAAGTGAAGACAACCTACGACACACTGTTGTCAATATTCGTCCCAACATTCGAGTTCTCTGTGCTACAGATTCTGCTAGCGATGGACTAGAAAACTCAACCAATGGGCTATTTTTTCTTGAAAACGCACTTCGCTTAAGAAGTACCGATGAAGGAGCTGGAATACAGGTCACCTCTGTAGATTCTTCAGATCTAACTCTAGAGAAATTCAACGAGTACGACATAATCATTCTAGCAAATGTTTCTTCGCCTTCAGTTGAGATCGCAGAGAAATTAAAAACCTTCACAACGAATGGAGGAGGGCTCATGATTTTTGCTGGAGATAATATAGATCAAGAAAAATACGGGCAAGCATTTGGAATTACTCCTGAGAGCATCTTACCTGCTGTAATTGGCAATAAGACAACAGCCAGCGAAGAGGATAATAATCAGTGGACATTAGCTGTACCTAGTTCTGATCATCCAATTGCTAGAGTTTTAAAATTGATACCAGAAGACATGATTAACGGTGCAAAATTGAACAGCGCCATTGAACTCAAACCTCTATCCGGATCACAAACTATCCTGAATCTAGTTGAAAACAATGCACCATTACTTGTCTCAAAAAACACTGGGGAAGGCTCAGTAACAATCTGCTCAACCAGTGCCGATCGTTCGTGGAGTGATCTTGCCATTCATCCTATCTACACCATTATGATTCAGCAAGCTGTTACGACCACAACTAGCAAACCTGGATCCAGACTTGCGATGGTTCACAGCCCCAAAAGCATTAGCATTGAAGGAATTATACCATCAAATGCCAAACTACAGAAAAATAACATCGGCGGTAACGATACTGAGGATATAGAAACTTCAAAATTAGCCGTATCAGCAATCACAAATGACAGCTTTAAAGTAGAGGTTAAACCTGAAGACATTACTGATACTGGAATCTACAATATACTTGATCCTCAAGACTCTTCTTTAGGAATCATCGCCGTAAACTCAGATTCTGCAGAATCAAATATTAAAGTCGCTGCTGGCGATGCACTAAAAGAAACAATCGGTACTATCAATAACGTTAGCATCATTGTCGAATCCCCCGACGAAGCAATACTAAATAAGAGAACCGGCAGTGATCTTACTTCTATTCTATTGATGCTTAGTATTATTTGTTTTGTTCTACAGTCAATTTTGGCAAAATATTTTACTAATAAAATCAGCAAAGGCGAGACTGACATCGCTGCCTCACTTCAACTCAGTAATGTGGCTGCGGCCCGTAGAACCTAAGGAAAACCTTCACTAAAATGCTAGAAAAATTTATAGGCCTAGACGAAAACGAAAGACTCAATTCTTCTTTTACAATCGAATGGTCTCATGGAGCAGTCGTCGCCCTTTCTCTTATAATAGCCGCCGTCATTTTCTCTGTTTATCTTTATCGTTCAGAAAAAAAATTACCGAAAAATAGACGAATTATAATGACTGTCTGTCAGGGAATCGCATTATTAATTTTAATAATTATTTTCATGGGTCCTTTTGCGAAAATAATTAAGTCTAGTTCTTACAAAAGAAACATGCTTTTCCTGGTCGACACTTCGACGAGTATGAACACTCAAGATCAAAGAAACGCCAGTTCTATTGAAAACGCTGCAAGAGCATTAGGAGAACTCAAACAAGATCAAAATTTTGATATAGGTAAGGCTAATGAAATCCAGGGGAAAATTGGCAACCCAAGCCGCATTGATCTTGCCAAAGGGACTATCAAGAATAGTAAAATAATTGATCAGCTCAGCAATAAATTTAATGTTAGCGCTTACACTTTTGACAGCCAGCTAAAGCCAATCGAAAAAGAAGAGATCGAAATTAGTGACGACAATGCAAATCCCAACAAGTCTATTAAGCTAGATTTCAATGCCGAAGGGTCTAGCACTGCGGTAGGATCAGCTATAAATGAAGCTGTAGGAAAATTCGCTGGCAGAGAAGTTGCTGGGATTGTTGTTTTAAGTGACTTCATCTCAGTGAAGGGTAAAGATCCAGTGGAATCTGCTAGAACTTACGCTGAACAAGGCATTCCTATACATACCCTTAACTTAGGACTACCATCACCTCCTGATATTCATATCCGTAAAATCATTGGACCTGACGTAGTATTCAAAGGTGATCGCGTTCCACTAAGGGTTCAAATCGAATCAAAGGGCTACAATGAAAGAACCGTTGACTTAACACTTAAGATTGATGGTACTGATCAGCCTTCTCAACAAGTTAAACTAAAAGACGGTGTGCAATTTGCAGAACTCATATTCGTCCCAGATCAAGAATCAGGAACCGTCGAACTTGAAGTTACCTCAACTGCTTTTAATGATGAAACGACTGATAAAAACAACTCTGCAAATCACAGCGTTAGAATCCTCGACGAGAAAATAAAAGTTCTTTATGTCGAAGGAACTCCACGATGGGAGTTTAGATACTTACGCTGGGTTTTGCTTAGAGACCCCAGGCTTGATGTGCGCTTTCTAATGACCGAAGGGGATCCTGCCCTCGCTGGATCATCTCCTCGCCACATTGGCACTTTACCAACAAACAAAGAAGACCTGTTTAAATATGACCTAATCATCCTTGGTGATGTTCCTTCAGGATATTTTAATACAGATCAAATTGAGCTAATTGATGAACTTGTGAAAGAGCGAGGAGGTTCACTCATGATGCTTGCAGGTCCAGTAGCAGCCCCCACTTCTTACAAGGACACAGCCATAGCCGATATTCTTCCTGTAAAAATTGGAGCTGGCAGCTGGAACCCCGTCAATAGAGGAACATACCCAGTGGTTACTTCAGCTGGAAGGCTCAGCCAATCTACGTCACTTTCCCTTTCGGATGATACGACCGATCGAATTTGGCAAAAAGTCAATAGTATGTACAAGTTACCACCACTCGACGGCGCAAAGGATGGAGCAACTATACTCCTAAGCCATTCCGGATCTCCTGAAGGGTTTGATCAATATCCATTGGTTGCATGGCAGCGATATGGAACCGGTAAAAGTTTATTTGTGGGCACTGAAGATCTGTGGAGAATGAGATTAGAAGTTGGTGACAGATATCATGCTAGATTCTGGGGACAAACCATACAGTTCCTCACTCTTTCAAGACTCCTCGGTCAAAACAAACAAATAACCATAGAAACTGACCGTTCAAGTTTCAGCGAAGGTGATACGGTACAAATATACGCTAACGTTCTCAGTGAGTCTTTTGAGCCTATTACCGACATAGAACAATATACCGTGTTAATTGAACCCAAAGGGTCGCCTGACTCAACCTCAGAAATTCAACTCAGCCCAGTACCCGGTACGGATGGATTATTTTCTGGTTCTTATGTGGCAGGAGAAGATGGCTATTATGTTCTTAAAGCAAGTCCTTTAGATGAGAGTCGTGCTAATACACCCGAATTTGAAGTTGCGACTATTAATCCGGAAGATAGAGAAACTGGATCAAGACCTGATCTTGCTAAAGAAATGGCCGAAATATCAGGCGGCGAATTCTTGAGTCAACAAGATCTGCAGAATTTCATAAATACATTCGATAATGAAGAACCAAGATCAAGCGAAGTAGAAATCATTGAAGAACTTTGGGATAAAGAATATTTATTTATTTTAGTACTACTCTTTGCAGGAACTGAATGGTTCTTCAGAAGGAGAGAAAACCTCGTTTAAAAAATTTCCTAATATAAAATGCAAGAAGGATACCAGTTAAATATCAATGATAAACTCAAGGCTGCTTGGAGTAGAGAACAACGCTTCATCAACACTAGGGGCTTTGTGAGATCCATAATATGGATTGTTTCCCTAATTATCACCTCTCTCATTATTGACATACTAATTTGGAAGGGAGTTGGTGATAATAGTTATGGACTATTTTTAACGGTCATCAATGTGGTAATTGTTTGTTATGTTATTTATAACGAATGGTGGAAACACCGTAAAACTTATGACCCTGTCAGAACTGCTCTTCAAGTTGAATCAAAAAATCCAAGTTTATCCTCAATACTCATTACATATACGGAACTTTCGGATGAAAATGCAGAGACAACAGCTCCTGAAGAAATAATTAAAGCGATCGAAGATAAGGCTAACGAAAAAACGAAATCAGTAGATTTCCAAGAAATTGTACCTTGGGGCCAAATAAATAGAATACTTCAAGTAAGCCTGGCTTTAATCATCTTCTTTGGATTAATTAGCTTCAAATGGAAGGAGCAAGTCGGCACCTTATTTCAAAGGCTAGTTGGCCAGAATGCAAATTACCCAACCGAGACAAACATTAATACAATTCAAATAGATGAACAATTAATGAAAGCGGGGACCGCTTTTAAGGTGAAATCTGGAGGCTCATTAAAAATTAAAGTTCTAACTGATGGTAAAACTGTTTCTACCGCACAACTTTACACTAGAACAAAAGGCATTAAAGAATGGGCCTCTAATCCATTCCAAATGGATCCACTCGCCAACAATAATTTAAATTACGAAAGGCAATTAGAAGAAATTACTGAAAATACCGAATTTTATATAATGGCCAATGATGACAAAAGTGAAACTTATGAAATTCAAGTCATTAAACAGCCTGGATATAAGTATGAGGTTGAAAGAATATTTCCTGAATACATAAACCAGAAATCTGAGACGATTACAGAACTCAATAT
>CESM01115292.1_pt1 | contig 14519 bp, 10 predicted proteins | sample 361421 | NCBI WGS metagenome assembly CESM01 (sample SAMEA2622219, study PRJEB7988) | marine metagenome | isolation source: saline water (ENVO:00002010), including | reverse complement strand
AAGAAGATGATGATCCTTTGTCAGTAGGGTTTAATTCTGGTCAAGCCGACTTATTAGAGGATGAACCATTGATTAGTAAGACTGCAGGACTGGGGGTTTCAGTAGGTGTAGAGGAAGAAGTTCTCACTATGAATATTGGAGAGTTGGCTCATAAGGATTCAGAGCCGATTTCTTTAGAGATGACTGAAGAAGATTTCGATGAGAAGACTTTTGATGATCCTAATTTTCGAGAATTGCCATTAGCATCTGATATTCCAATGCTTGTAAAAAATAATCCGCCACCTTGGACAGCGGAATTGAATCTAAATTACCCAACAAAGGATCGAGTTATCGCTATGTCACTTTTAACTGTTGTTGTAGTTTTGTTGAGCCTGATTGTATTGTAGAGCTTATCTGCCCCATCTAGATCGACCATTAAATCGGGAAAGGCGATCTTGAAGTTCTCGGTTATCTAGTGCTATTAATTGCCACCTTTTTAAGCGATCTGTTTTAGCGAAATATTCGATGGTGTCTTGTAGGCGCTCTTCCACTTCGAATAAATCATAAGGACGTTTGACATCAGCAATAATATAGGGTTTAAGCCTTTTATAGTCATGCATAACTTGGGCTACTATTTTTTCGGGAGCCCAAATTGTGGAAAGTAAATAGTGTAAGGCTTCCTCTATCATTAATTCGCCTTCATCAGTTGATCGAAATGCTTCTACAACCACACTGCGTCCTCGGCTAGACCCAAATAGGTTGTTGCTACTGTTTCGGAAAAGTTGATCTGCTCCGTGAGGAATAAAGTAGAACTTGCGGTCGCTAGGGTTTCTGTAAAGGCGATAATTATTAGGTGAGAGATATCCATCCCAATGATCACAGAGAATTTCCATTGCCATGAAACGAGAGAAGTGACCGAGGTCTATCCAGTCTTTAAGAGGTGTTAAATCATTCATTTCTTTTGCTTCAAAGGCGGCAGCTGCAAATCCTATGAGAAGACCGCGTTCTGCTTTTTTAGGATCGCTATCTAGATCGAGGTTTTTCCAGTTGGTTATATCAGTTGGTCCTTCATAAAGATCTCCGCTTGCATCATCAAACCATCGTTTAAGGAAGTCTTCGGTTGAGGCTTCCACTTGTACGTACAGCCCGAATGGGGCTCCATTAATTAATACAGTTGCATGGCCAACTCGAGGAGCGGGCAATCCGGCTTCACGGAAAAGTGAATATCCGAGTTTTTCTCGAACAAAAGTCGAGTCTTGAGCTGCATTGTTTAGCTGTATTTTATTTAATCCTTTGAAGCGCTGACCATTTTTGAAAGCATTAAATTTGACAGTGAAACCATTTTTATTTTGCCCATCAAAAGGTCGAAAGCTTCCGAGAAATCCTTTGAGGCGAACCCCAACATTCTCAAGCTTTATGTTTTTATGTTCGAATGTTGCTCTAACAAAAATCTTTGGTTCCTTTTTTAGGCTTTCAATGCTTTTCTTCGACAATGTTATTTTGTATTCAAATATCTCATCACTATCAAATATTTGAGAAGCTTTATCCTGTTTCTGAAGAGGCTTGAGAAATGCTCCGAACGGTTTGGTTTGCCCTAATGATTTATTTTTTTTGTTTTTTGTTAAGGATTGTATTGCCTTGTTAATTTTATTTCGGCTGACTTCATCCGTTATGGATTGTTTAGCCAAATTTAAGAATGAAATACTCATGCTATAATCAAAATTAGCTAATTCCGTTGCAATTTTAATTAATTTTTCAATCGATAAAGGTTCGATTGTTTGATTATTGTTTTGCTGTCTAGAGCGGTTATTGAAGAATGAGAATCCATCTTCGCGCCCTCGTCCTCGTTCGCCATCATCTTGGACGCGCATTGCTGGTGGGCGAGCGTTTTCTGGAAGGCGTCGAGAAAAAGCACTGCGATATCGGTCTCTTTCCCTATTCCGTTGACTGTCCATTTGGGCAGTTTCAGGATAAACTTTTCGTATGAGAGTGCGCATTGCATTACCGCTTTCTGGATGAGCTGTGCGAAGAAATTCTGAGATGTCATTCAATTTTGTAATCTCCATGCTTTTTGACATTAGAGATTCGAGTGAATTTTGATCTTTGGCTTTATTCAGTACTTCTTGCTTAAGGTTCAGTTCGTTTAATATGCGGAGTTGTGCCTCTTTGGATTCTCCAAATAACTCCACCTGTTTAGCGTTGGCAATGATTTTAGCTGCTTGGCTCGTTCTTCCAGCAGTAAGCAAGGTTTGTACGCGTTTGTGATCAAGTAGTGCTGAGCGGTTCCTATTGAGTGTTTTGCGAATTGTTTTACGAATTGAATCAGCGTTGACATCGTTGATTTCCAATTCATTAATCCTCCAGGAAGTCAGGATGCGTTTTGCTTCTTCGGAAGTTTCTTTGTTGGAAGAATATATTGATGTTGATTTAAGAAGTCGTGCAGCCTCATAGCTTAGTCCCATTTCAGCCATACTATTACATATGCTCACCAATTGCCTCGCCCTTTCAGAAAGACGTCTTCCACGCAAATGGTCCATAGGATCGATTTTAGATATGCTATCATTCGAGAATGTTTCAACGGCAATCGAGAGCAATGCTAGTAAAAGAATTACAAGAGGATTAATTCTTTGTTTTTTTTCGGAATTCATTTTTTATTGGTACGTTAGATTTAATAATTTGGTTACATTTAAGACAGTTCGATGAACGATAATGTGATTTAGAGTTGTTCATTGAGGCGAGTTTATGTCCAGATCTTTTTCATTCTATCTGGATTGATGAGTCCAGAGTTATATTAGCATCTGTTTAATTTGAATTTATACGTAAGTCGAAGCATGCCATTTCATGGCTATTACGAATAAATAGTAACCCGTTTGCAAGAGTAGGATAATTCCATGTTCGACCACCTTCTAAAGCTTTGAATTCTATTTTTTCTGAGAAAGCATTTGGATTCATTTCTACCAAAGCTAAATCTCCGGAATCACCAAGAATTATGAGATGCCCTGAAGCAGCAACAATTTTTCCGTAGCCATACTTTTTACCGCGCCACTTGAGAGATCCATCCTTGGCATTAAGGCATACCAGTCGACTTTCGTTGAGTCCGTAAATAAAGCCATCCCAATATATAGCACTTGAAAATTTGGTTTTTAATAATTTGCTTTTCCAGAGAATCTTAGTTCTCATTTTTTTGCCATCCCTAATAATTTGAAACGCTTCCGCGCCAGTCCCGTATCCTGCAGTAACTAGTAAAGTATTATCATTTAATTGTGCGGGCTGGGCGATGTTATGATTGTTAACATATATTTTCCATTTGTGAGACCAGAGCAATTCTCCATTATTTGGATTTAAAGAAAGGATTTTTCCTTCAAGGGCAACTATAAGTTGTTCTTCATTAAGAATCTTGAAAAGAGTTGGGGTGCTATAAACTTGATTGCCGTTATGTTTTTTCCAAATCACTTTACCGCTCTCTGCATTTAGGGAGATAATGGCATTATTGTTTTGGCCTCCAGGGCTGAGAATCACGGAATCTTTATATATAAACGGGGAAGTAGATACTCCCCAGTAAGGCACTTCAGATTTATTCTCTTTGATTATGTTTTGTTGCCACAGGACTTTTCCAGAATTTGCGTCCAAACAATTTAAATGCCCTTTGGCTCCTAGGGTATAGAGTCGATCTTTATGCCAGGTCGGAGTTGATCTAGGGCCTATACCGCCAAAGTATTCTTCGAATTTTGAACGATATTCATATTTCCATTTAATTTCACCACTTTTTACTGAAAAAGCAGCTATTACTTCATTTTCATCATGCTGTTCAATTGTAAACGCGAGTCCTTTAGCAATAGAAAAAGATGAATGGCCATCTCCTATAAGTTTCCGCCAGACGACTTTGGGGCCTTCTTTTGGCCAATCAGTTAATATAGGTTGCTCTTTATATATTCCTTCACTATTTGGACCGCGATATGAAGTCCAATAGGGTGCTTTGAAACTTTTATTGATATCAACTTTATCTAGAGAAATAGGTATTTGAGTTTTTCGTTCTTTATTAACTTTATCGTATTGAGAGCCTGACTTGTTCCAGACCAATTTTGGTATGGCGCTACCTCTCCATTCCAAATGATTGCAAGCAGTCCATGTAATAACAGACGAAATTATAAACAACCATAGAAGTAATCTAGTTAATCGATTTAATTTCACTGTTATTTTCTTTTCATCAAGTAATGACTTACAATCCATTCATCACCGTTTCTTGTCTTCCATAACTCTGAACATGCCATAAAGAAAATTCTCCAATAAGACCACCACTTAGTAGAGTGTTCTTTGCCGTAAGTTTCTGAGAAAATAGATCGTATATGACTTTCATTATTATCCATATTTTGAAGCCATGCTTCAGCAGTCTTATGATAATGTATTCCGTTAACTTTCCATTCATTATCGATGACTAAATCTCGATTAAAATGACTTAAAAGGTCATGACTAGGCATAATTCCTCCTGTGAAAAAATGCCTTCCCATCCAATTAGATGAACCTTCAGTTTCAAAATGGTAGGCAAAATTTATATGTGAAAAGATATGCACAAATAATTTTCCTTCAGGCTTTAACCAGTGCTTGATCCTAGAAAGCAATTCTTCATAATTTTTCATATGTTCAAACATTTCAACTGATATAACTCTGTCAAAAGTTTGATTTATTTCAAAAGAATTCATGTCGCATGTTTTGACCTTTAAATTATTTAAACCTCTCTTTTTGGCAAGGTTCATGATGAATTTTCTTTGATCTTGGGAGTTAGAGACTGAGGTTATTTCTGAATTCGGATAATTTTCGGCCATCCAAAGACTAATGGCCCCCCAGCCGCAACCAAGCTCAAGTATGTCGTGCCCATCTTTAATTTCGGCTCGTTCGCACGTCATTCTTAGCATCTTAGCTTCAGCTTCATCTAGAGCCTTTGTGTCTTCATCCCAGTAACAGCAGCTATATTTTAAATGTTTTCCAAGGCACATTTCAAAGAAATCTGGAGGAACTTCATAGTGTTGATCATTTGCTGCTTGGGTTTCGATTGCAACAGGTAGAGTCTTTAGTTCTTTAATCAAACGTTCCTTAGCTCCTGATTCATGGTTGAGAGTTTCGGATTTGATTCTAAGTAGATTTAATTTTCTTATGCGTTGGCGAATAAGAAAGTCAGGGATTAAGTTTTTTTCTAATAACCAGTCAATCATGATGAATATTTTTTTGGCGGTAATGGTATAAAGCTAGATGTTGTTTCTTGATATTTTTTATAAGCATCACCTTTTGAGGCAATGTTTTGTATTTCATTGTTTTTAACCCCTGTAACTTTTAATAGGAGAAATAACATTAGAATAGGACAGTAAATTGTCCACCATCCATTTGAATTAAAAGCGAAAACGTAATAACCGACCCAAGCCAACCATTGAAAGAAATAATTTGGGTGTCTTGAATAATTCCACAACCCAGCCCTACATACTTCGTAAATTTTGCTATTCTTTTTAAATCGTGCGAGTTGTAAGTCTGCCAAAGCTTCGCCAAGAAATGCTATTATTACTAATAACAAACCAAGATATTCTACGAAGCTTATATCTGGATCTTTATTCCATGTGGGTACGGCAAAAATTAAGGTAAACACCATTATTGCAAGACCTTGAAAATGAAAAAAAACAAACATTTTTGAGTTGTTCTTATCTGCCCATTTATCCCTTAGATCGGCATAACGGCTGTCTTCTTTTGGGTGAAGTTTCCAGCAACGGATAAAAAGATATATTCCTAGTCGAAAAGACCAAAGACATGCTACAGTTGATAACAAGATGCGTCTAAGTTCATTGCCTTCTCCAGTAAGAGAGAAGTAAGTAGCAAGAAGACCAAAGCTGAACCCCCAGAACACATCAATAATTCCTGCGTTATCTATAGTTCTAGCAATAAAAAATGTGACATTAATTAAAAGGAAAATAGCTGCCCAACTTAGTAAAACTTGATCAAGTGGATTCATAATCGCTACTTGGTAATATTTCTTTTTAATAAGAAATCTTCAAAGGATGCATTTTTCGGCAGGCGGATTGTCCGATATAATCCATATAATGCTATTGCAATGTTTCCCAATGAGCATATAGCAATCAATGAAGGGATTCTGATCAGCCAGGATTCTTCTTGATAGATTAACCATCCGTAAAAAATTAAAAACCCCCAATAGCAGTCCAATATTGTTGCTAAGAACCATGGATCGCTGATGTGTTCATTGAAATACTCAAACATGTTTTGCTCAGATCCAGCATACAAACAAATAATAATCATTGATGCGAGCATGAGGGCAAAGAAAACTAATAGAAGTATGCGGGTCACTGTTTATTTGAGTGTTAAGTTATTTGGTCGAGTGTAGACAGCTTGAGCTACACCAACATTTCTCATGGAGAAACCTGCCGAACAGTAGCAAAGATAATAATTCCATTTACGAATAAAATTTTCGTCAAAACCCATTGCGCATACTTCGGGTAGAGATTCATTAAATCTTTCGTGCCAAGCCATCAGTGTTCGGGAATAATTCTCACTAAACTCCTCCCAGGAATGAAGGAATAAAGTGCCAACTCTATTCATTGCCTGAGCAACTCGATGTTGAGCCAAAAGTAAGGATCCTGGGAAAATATGTTTTTGAGTCCAATCGTTACCTTTTCGAAGGTCCTCATATCTTGAATCCGGGCATGTTATTATTTGAAGTCCTAGTAGTCCTTCGGGTTTAAGGAGTTGATGGCATTGGCGAAAATATTCTTCTAGGTATGCATCGCCAACTGCTTCCATCATTTCAATTGAAACAATTTTATCAAATTTACCTTCCACTTTCCGATAGTCTTCGAAAAGCAATGTAACTTTTTTTGATAGACCTGATTTGTTTATTCGATCTTTTGCATAATTTAGTTGTTCTTCAGAAATGGTTATGCCTGTAACATTACAGCCATATTGACTTGCGGCATATTCTGCAAATCCCCCCCAGCCACATCCAATTTCAAGAACGTTATCTGATTCCTTAATTTTTAATTTTTTACAAAGTCTATCATACTTAGCAATTTGCGCTTTGTTTAAATCATTATTATTGCCTTCAAAATAAGCACAAGAATATGTCATGCTCTCATCGAGAAACAATTTATAGAAATCGTTTCCTAGATCGTAGTGTTCATGAATATTCTTTTTACTTTTATCAATTGTGTTGGCACGGAATTTGTGTCGTATTTGATTTATTATGCCTAGGCTGTTGATCAAAAATGATCGGGCTGTTTTAACTGACTTGGAAGGTGATTGTTTTAGGTTTAAAATGAACCATGATATTACTGAAGATATATCATCTGTATCCCAATCCCCCTCAACATAAGCTTCACCGAGTCCAATGTCTCCGTATAAAACACATTTCTTAAAAAAATTACTTGAGCGAATTCTCATTTTTGCTGGATTGCAGTTCTCATCCTTTCCACAAATAATTTTCTCTCCACATGGGAGTTCTATTTCCATGCGACCTTTTTCCATTTTACTAAAATAACGAAGAATTATTTTTTTGCTTTGTTTGCTTAAGAACGAATCCTCATTGGAGGGGGTTGTTTTCTTATTCATTATATTCAAATACTTTTATTTATCTTATTAAATCTTTTTGTAGCTGGGGATTATCTTTCTTTGGGTAATGCTTTAAACCCTTTAACTTTAGTTTGAGTGCCTGCCAATGAATAAGAAACATTACTTTAAGTGTTAGTAGTGGATACTTAATTGCCAGCCAAATTAAACGCCCGGAAGTGAAATGCTTTGGCACGCCATAAACTGAGCTAATAAGGATTTTTTTTTCACCTTCAAATTCATTTATTTTTATGTCCAATAGATTTTCCGGAAGAGCAAAATCAAAATCAAAATCTAAATTAAGACTTGAGAATGGAGAAACATAAAAATGTTTAGGAGTTCTCAATTTAAATCGATTATTCACAATTTCTTCAATTAAGTATAATTTCATTTCCCTGAATGTATTGCTTACTTCTGCAATTGAACAAACCGCCTTAGAAGTCTTATCGAAAATAAAATAAAACGAAACTGGATTGAAAATATATCCTGCGATACGAGGCATTGTTACAAGTAAAACCCGACAATCATTGCTAACTTGCATACCTTTGGATCTTGAGTATTCAATAACTTTAAGTTTTGTTGTTCCAGCTTTGTTTTTTGAATGATCTTTGTCGAAAAATGAAAAGAGATTTAAACGGTTATAACTAAAAAGAAAATTATTTTTGGAGAGTGTTGCAAGTTCGTCTAAATCAATACAAAACATGAATATATTGTAAATAAAACCGTTCTTTATCGGATTAAGCCTTTTATGCATAACCCGACATTCATATATTTTAGAGTTTAATTCCAAAGGGGTTTTTTGAGTATTGATTCACATAATTCTATTGCAGAATTCAACGCATCCTCGTGAAATCCATATTTAAAGTAGCTTCCACATAAGTAAATAGTTTTAGATTTCTGATTTAATTCCTTGAGTTTTGATTGAGCTTCAACGGCAGCAGCATCAAACAATGGATGATCAAAATTAACTTTCTTGATAATCGTATCCGGATTGACTTCTTCTTCGCCGTTAATATTTACAAAGTAATCGCAATTATCAGATACACCTTGAAGATTGTTCATCCAGTATATTGTCCTAGGTGTCAGTTTTCCGTTTGAATCCAATTTTATTCTGTAGTTCCATGATGCCCAACATAATTTGTTCCGAGGCATGAGGGATGAGTCTGTGTGTAATATACCAGTGTTTTTTTGGTATTTAAATTTTCTCAAAATCTCAAATTCATTTGAGTCTATAAGTGCCAATGACTGGTCGGCGTGGCTTGCTAGGATAACCTTGTCAAATTTTTGATTATTACCATCGGAAAAACAAACTGTTGCTTGATTGCCTTCAGGTATGATCTTTTTTACTGCAGCTTCAGTTTTAATCCTGTCACTAAAAGGTTCGATCAGACGTTTTACATATTCACGTGATCCACCATCAGGTGTAAGCCATTGATGTTGAGTCTTCATTCCAAGAAAACCGTGATTATGAAAGAATCTGAGAAGAGTTTTGGCTGGGAAATTCAGCATTAATTCAGGAGGGGTAGACCAAATAGCAGAGCTCATTGGAACGATATAAAGATTAAGAAAGTCTTCACCATATCCCATTTCATTCACGTATTCCTTTAGAGTGAAAGAATCATATTTCGCTGAATCTAATGACTGAATTGCTTCATTGTTAAATCTATTTATTTGAAGCAGCATTCTCCAATGTCTTAATTTTAATATATTTTTGCGTTGGCCAAAAAGATGGTTCAGGCTAGTGCCGCAATACTCAATGTTATGAGCTAAGTGCTGAACACTAAAGGACATGTTTGATTTCTTGTATGGAACTTGAAGATCGTTAAATAAACGAGTTAAGTTTGGGTAGGTCTTTTTATTAAAGACCATAAAACCCATATCAATAGGAATATTTTTTTTATCTTCAATGGCTTCTGCTGTGAGAGAGTGGCCTCCTATATAATTGTTTTTTTCAAATAAAAATACATCAAAAAATTTATGAAGAAAATAACCACATGCCATGCCTGCAATGCCTGTTCCAATTATTGCCAGCTTAGGTTTCATTATTAGATTGTTTTTTACGTCCTTCATCTAAGACACGTTTAGGGACAGGTCTCAAATCGTATATTAATCCACACATAGCTAGTAGCCTTAGTCCATAATAAGTAGGATCTATTTCCCACCAATAAAAGCCTTGTCTAGTAGAGTGCATGTAATAGTGGTGATTATTATGCCACCCTTCGCCAAGTGTGATTACAGAAAGCCAGAAGTTGTTTCGGCTATGGTCGCCTGTGTTGAAGCGTTGTTTACCGTAAATATGAGATAATGAGTTGATAGTTGATGTGCCGTGCAAAAGTACAGTAGTGCTAATAAAAAATCCCCAGATAACTAGCTGCCATCCGTTCGTTCCTAAAAAAGACCAGTGTGAAGAAATCCATTCTCCTAAACAGTAAAGACTAATAGCCATGATTGCTGGTATGAGTTTGTTTAGTCGATTAAGAAAGACTAGTTCAGGGTATTTGGCGAAGTCTCTTATTTGACTATAGTCTGTAGCAAAATTTTTTTTGTTAGCAATCCAGCCTATATGCGACCAAAGAAAGCTGTGAGTATGGGGGGAGTGGACATCGTGTTCTGTATCCGATTCTCGATGATGTTTTCTGTGATGTGAAGCCCACCAAAGTGCTCCTCGCTGCAATGCAGTTGATGAAAAAGCAGCAAATATGAATTGCATAAATCTAGATGTTTTAAATGTTCGATGGGAAAAGTAGCGATGGAGAAAGGCTGTAATTGCAAACATTCGAGAAACATACAAAAATAATGCTAATGAAATAGCGAACCAACTCCATCCAACCCATATCACTCCAAAACATCCTGCGTGAATGAAAAACAATGAAAAACACCTTGCAATATCTAGTCCATCTTCCTCCTTGTTTTCATTTTTAGACTGAAAGTCGGAGTAAAAGGATTGAACGGCTGATTTAAGGCTCAATTTCATTAATTTTTGAGCTATTAGATATTAATAGCAGCTTTTTCTCCCGTTTTTGATCTGGCTGCAAGAAAATCAATGCTTTCAATATCCGTTACTTTGCGAACACATATGATACATACTGGAAGGTGGGACTCTCCTGATTTTTCTAGTTTGTTCCAGTCTTTTGGGCATTTGCTTTCAGTACAATTTGCAATCTGTATCATTTTATATCCAAGTAGATTGTTTTTATTGATCTAGCAGTTTTTCTATAGCTTTCAGCATTTTTCTTGATGTAGGTTTTGTAAATGGGGCAAATCTATCAGAAACCACTCCAGACCTATTAATCAAAAATTTTGAAAAATTCCACTTTATTCGCCCGCCATGCTCATCGTGTTTCGTTAAATAATCAAATAATGGATGTATTTCTTTTCCCTTAACTTTTATTTTTGAAAACATTGGGAAAGATGCTCCAAAATTCACATTGCAAAACTTTTGGATATCTTGATCTGAGCCAGGTTCTTGATTAGCAAAATCATTTGAAGGAAAGCCGCAGACAATGAGTCCTTTTGAGAGAAATTTTTCGTTTAATTCCTGTAATCCAGAATATTGGGATGTAAATCCGCACTTCGAAGCAACATTTACAATTAAGAGAACTTTGCCTGAATACTCAGATAATGTTCTATTATTTCCACAAATATCTGTAATAGGTATATTGTAAATAGGTGATTCCATGGCAAAATATACCTATTTTTTTTTCTAAATCAATTTTCAAAAATCGCTAAAAAAGCTCGGCATGAAAAAGCTACGAACATGGCTAAATCTTTATCGCCAGGTAGGACCACGGTAGCCGGGGTTTCGGGCGGTCGTATTTTGATAGCTCTAGCTAATGCATTTTTCATAGCGGGTTTTGCAACTGCCGCTTTTTCACCTAATAACTCGATAGTTCTAGCTGCGTGAGTGACGACTATGAGGTTCTCGTGATTAACTGCCGCAGTCAAAGCGGGTAAGGCTTCATTTAATTCATTATGGACTGCTAATGCATTGGCGATTTCAATACGGGCAGCATGAGATGAATCTTTAAGCTTGGTTTTTAGAATGCGCTTGGCTTTGTTTGAGATTGTTTTTTGTGCTGTTAATCCGATTGCTCCCCAATAACGAACAACTGAATTTTCTGATTCAAGATTCTTCAAAAGTTCAGACTCAATTGCGATCCCAACTTGTGCAGCTGCAGTTCTAATTTCATTTAATGGAATGCTCTTGGATTGACCAAGCTCCCACCCTGATCGTTTTCCAAACATTTTCCAAGCTTCGCTTTCCGGAAGGAATCCAAGATCCACTGTGTCAGTAATGTGTCGTATATGTTCAGATCTCAACCTGCCCAATATATTTTTATGTTTTTTTGATTTTGCTAAATTTTTTAGATTTTTTGGGTCGTTTAGGCAGTCATAGAGTTCTTCTACAGGCCTATTAGGTCCAGCAAAATGCCATTGTTCGGGAGTCATGTTTTTTTCTTTAGCTAGCCGATAAAACTCATGACGTATTTCGCCTTTATCGGGCCAGGCTGTAGGCTGATTATAGCCGAGATGAGGCATGTAATTTCGAATATAGAGATACCTATAGTCTCTTACAGAGCGAGCTAAATCACGAACTTCATCCACCCGGTCACGGTGCCCGTAAACATAACGACGTTTGGTTGTGACATTTGGACCTAGAAATGGTTTGCCTTGCATTGTGATAGGACTAGGAATTCCAGTTAGGTTCAAAATGGTTGATGCAAAGTCGACGAAGCTAACAAGACTTTCAGTGGTATATCCAGGTTTAGATGGTGACAGATGTTGCCATTTTTTTGGGAAATAAATTATTAGAGGTACATGCATTCCGCTATCCAACAGAGCTCTTTTGTGACGAGGCATTCCGCTACCGTGATCACTGAAGAAAAATATGATCGTGTTATCCTTAAGATTATCATCCTTAAGTTGCTTTAGGATAATTCCAACCTGAATATCCATAGCTGTTACACAATCGTAATAACGTGCCATTTCTCGACGAATTAATGGTGTGTCTGGATAATAAGGAGGCACTGGGGCACCTGCCGGATCATGAATGTCTTCAGGTAATATTTGGCTTTGAATCTCTTTCTTGAATTGCTTGAAGGGCCAAACCATCGATCGGCTTTGATGGGAGGTCATCAAGTTAAATATACTGAAAAAAGGTTGTGAGACTTCAGGCCGATTACGCCAATGCGCTGAATTGCTGTTTTCACTCCAAGAAGCCTCAATTATTTGCTTGTAGTTAGCGGTATTATAATCTGTCTTAACGTTGTTTGTTGTGAAATACCCTTGGTCACGAAGCAAAGCAGGAAAACCCCGCATGTGCTTTGGGATGGAAAAGCCTGACCGCATTTGTTGAGTTGAAAGTGATGTTGGGTAACATCCTGTTATGAGGCAAGATCTTGATGGGGAACAGACTGGAGCATTTGCAAAAGCGTTACTGTATAGCACTCCTTCTTTTGCTAGTTTATCAATATTTGGTGTGGTAGCAAAAGTATCCCCATAGCAACCTAGTGTGGGACTCATGTCCTCTGCTGTGATCCACAGGATATTTGGCCTTTCAACAGCTTGTAAAACAACACAATACCCTAGTAACAATAATAATAAACGCACGGCTGATTTGTAACTGCACACCATCAAAATGGCAACTTGTTGTATCTATAATCATGGTCATACGATCTTGTAGGATTCATTAGTCTGAGCGATTATGAGCGAGGTGAATCCATATCGAGTTTTTTTTGTCCTTACTGTTTTGCTATGGGGATCGCTTTTTCTCAGTGCAAAAGAGGCTTTGGTGGTGCAAGAGGAATTTCAGCAAGATATCAAACCATTGTTAAGTAAATATTGTTTTGATTGTCACGGAAGTGAGAAGGCGAAGGCCGGAATTCGGGTTGACTATCTTGATGGTTCTTTGCCTGATAAAGAGGTAAGGCATTGGCAGATTATAAGGAAACAATTAAGCGAGGATGAGATGCCGCCTGAGGATGAATTGCAGCCAAGTCAGGACGAACGGGATTCATTGCTAAATTGGATTGACCAGGCGATTGAAATGGCGCGTAAACGAGTGCGACCAAAGAATGGTATAATTAGGCGATTAACAGTAGCTCAATATCGCAACACGATCAGAGATTTATTGGGTATCAAAGAGGATTTGACGGGGGTTCTTCCTCCGGATGCGGTTTCCATTGACGGATTTTTGAATAATGAACAAACAATGCTTCTCTCTCCATTACTTATAGAGGCTTATTTTGATATTGCTGAGCGTGCTTTGGATTTAGCCATTATAAATGTAAACGATACACCCGTAATACAGAATTTTCGAATGGATTTTGGTCGAAGTATTAATAAAGACCCATTACCTGATAAACTTATTCTTGGAGCGGGTAGCGTTTTATTATCCAATGAAAATTTTGTGGTGCAGCAAATTTCGCCGGATAAAAAATTTGCTTTTGATTCTTTTAAAATGCGAACCAAGTGGCGCTTCAATGAAGGATACAAAGGTAATGATACGGTGCGTGGTTGGAGAGATTATGACAGCATTTATCATGCGGTGTTTGCATGCATGAGAGGTACAGGCGGTTACCCTAAAGGCAAGGCCTATAATATAGTGCCAGAAGGATTGTTGTTGCGTCCTGCTATTCCTAGTGAGGAGGTGTGGCAGGTCGACAGTACTTATGGGCCACGTGCGAACTTTAAAATTTCCATCCGTGAGTTGCCTAAGAACGGTCGTTTTAGAGTGAAGGTTAAGGCTGCAAAATATGATGATTTCTTTTTGTTGCCGCATCACAGCCCTGCGGCCCAATTATCAGAATCTTCAATTATTTTGAGAGATTTAAGAGGGAAGAAAACAACTAACATAGAGGCTTCAGGTCTTTATCAGGCTGACGTTTATCTTCAACCGGAAACTACTCAAAAAAGCACGGCAGACTCTTCTCGGCTAAACG
>CESM01078754.1_pt1 | contig 14521 bp, 13 predicted proteins | sample 361421 | NCBI WGS metagenome assembly CESM01 (sample SAMEA2622219, study PRJEB7988) | marine metagenome | isolation source: saline water (ENVO:00002010), including | reverse complement strand
TGTTGAGCAAGCTGAAAATTCAGTAGCTACTGTGCAAGAGGTTCTTGGAGATATGATGGGAGACGCACCTGCTTGTCCCGACTGTGGTCACATAACCATTAGAAATGGTTCATGTTATAAGTGTTTAAACTGCGGTAACTCTCTTGGCTGTAGTTAAAAAAAACTACAATAATTTGCAGAACTAAATATACTAATTAATTCAGGGCGCTTAGCTCAGTCCGGCAGAGCGCTTCCCTTACAAGGAAGAAGTCACAGGTTCAAATCCTGTAGCGCCCACAAGGGTTTTTCAGAAATAAACCCTAATAAAATACAATTACCTTTTACCATACAATTCAATCAAGTATCCAACTATTTCTTGAGAAGGAGACACTTCTAATTTATATGTTTCATTGCTAATTAAATTACTATTATGAATAAATTTCAATGAATCTGACACATTAAGGTTAGACAAAAACATGTTTCTATTTAAAGCATATCTTCTCTCAGTAGCATATCGCCATATTATTGTTTTTTTTCCCAAAAAATAGCACTCTTCCTGGATCGAACCACCATCAGTTATAACCACATCTGATTTTTTTAACTCTACTAAAAATTTATCATGCTGAAGTAAATCAAATAAATTTATTTTATTTGGAATAGAAATATTAAATTTATTTAAATAATTTCTTGTAGGTTCATGTAAGTACCAATTTAATGTGTGTGTTTTTGATACCTTCTCTAAAAAATCTATAAACTTTTTTAACTTTTTTTTTGATGTTATATTTTCTGTTCTATGAAGTGTAACTGTTGCAATTTTATCTAATGAATATTGATTATCTAAATTTATAGTTTCAACTATTGTATTTTCAGAAATTCTTTTAATTAGTTTTTTAGAACCTTTAAATTTTTTGGATAAATTTTTCAATGCTTCATCATCAAAACATATCAAAATATCTGAAAATCTTGAAACTATTCTTCTAATGATCTCTTCAGGAAATGGTTGAAATAATTTATAACTTGTTAATCCACTTTCTAGATGTAATATTTCTAATTTATGTTTTTTTCCCCATAAGAGACCAAGAAATGTGCTTAGTGTGTCTCCATGAACAACACAAAGGCCTTCGTTAATATTTTTTACTTTTTCACTTTTTTTTAATAGAAAATTAAAAATAAAATAAATTAACCATCTAAAGCTTTGTCCAAATGTTGAAATATTTTTAGTATTGCTAAATGCACTTATTTTGTGAACAGAAATATTAGTTTTTTTTAAAATATCTTCAACAATTTCTACATGTTGCCCAGAGTCTAAAATAGAAACATTAAAACTACCATTTTCCAATAATCTGTTTATCAACGGTAAACATTTAATTGCCTGGGCTTTAGTTCCAATAAAGAAATAAATATCTTTCACAAAACTAAGTTTAAATTAAATAAGAGTTCTATTTTTTTATTTGTTAAGATTTTTAAGGTTAATCTTTTACTTTGTAGGTAATAAAATAACTAAAAACACTGAATATTAATAGCACGATAATAAATTTTTCAAACCCAATACTTTGTAAATTCTCTAAATAGTTTTGAAAATCATTATTTTCAACTGGGAGACCTAGTCTGGATAATATTGACTCCAATGATGTTCGTCCAAATACAATTAACAGTGTTTTGAAAAATAAAGCACCTAAAAAACTTGTACTAAAAATTATTAGATAACTGTTAAAGTCTCCTAAAGCTAATACAACGCCTTTAACATATTCTGGTTCGACGTATCTAATATATCTGCCAAAAGAGTTATACTCGTCTACAACTGATAGTTGGGTTAGTACAGTAGTTTCAAAAAACATAATACCAATTAATGAAAAGATAGAAAATATTGTTAAATATTTCAATACGTATTCATTCATATCTTTTTGAAGAAATAATACAAATAAAGCTATCGGAACTAAAGAAAATAAATACCTAAAGCCATAAGATGATGCAGCGCTTTGCCACAAATAAATTATTACAAAATTTTGAGCAAAGCATAAAAACAATAACCAATTTTCATAACTTTTATAATTTTTTAATTTTAAAAGACAATATATAGTTCCAAAAAATAATATTGGACTCATCCAGAAGATGCCAAATTCAAAAGTGAACAATACATTAAAACTTGAGGCAGCAATATCTATAATCGTCATTGGTAAGTCCGTAAATGAACCGAACAAATCTCTAGAAGTTCTTGAATCGCTATAAATTTTTTGTGGATTTAAAATAAACTTTCCATATATTGAATATAAAATCCAAAAATAGCCAATAGCAGATATGAGAAGTGAACTTAAGAAATAATAATTCTTAGCTAGAACTTTATCAACTTTGTTTGAATTTTGTAGATATTTTTTAACAATTAATGGTATTAAAAAAATAAAGAAATTTGACATTCTTGTAAGAAAAGAAAGCAACAAAATTGGAGAAATCAATGAAGCAGTAATTTTTGAATTTGTATCATCTAAGTAAAAGCTTGTTAATAAATAAATTAGTAGACTTATTGTAAAAACTTCAGCAATATGAGTCATTCCAAACCTTTCAAATGCATAATATGGTAAGCCAGATGCAGAGAAAATTAACAATAGTTTATATTTATTAAGTTTGTAACCAATTAGTTTCATCGTCTTGTATATAAATAGGTATGTTAAAAAGAAATAAATTACAGAGGACATTGAATAAAAAAAGATTTGATAATTAAATACATCTTCTGCAATCGACTCATTAAATATTTGATTAAATAAATTACCTAGATAAAGAAAAGGAGAAAACAGTATGCCGGTCCCAACAAAACCGACTGGTGCAATTTTATTATTGTTTGTAAATCTAAAATCTCTTAAATCTTGGTTTGAGTAGTCAAAATCAAAGTCATTGACAATAGTTGCAGCATGCATAAAATAATCATATTCATCAGAACAACATTCGATTGTATATTTAAATCTGTAGTCAATTCTTAAAAAAATTAACAAAGTAATTATCAGAAGAAAAAAAATGACAGGTTTTTTCTTAAGAATGTTCATATATTCACTTATATTACTTATTTTTTTATCAATAAATTAAAAATATTTAAATAAGTTCTTTTGTGGTTTATTATGTTTTTAAAATGAATAATCAAATTGCAATAGGGATACTTGCCTATAATGTAGTTGAATATATAGAAGATGTACTTAGTGAAGTTCAAGATTTAGATTTAAACATATTTGTAATTGATGATTCAAGCTCTGATGGAACTTCTGAGCTTTTAGAAGATCTAAAAAATAAGTACAATTTTAAACTCCAAAAAAATACAAAAAATTATGGAGCGGGACACTCGACTAAAGCCTTAATTGAAAATGCCTCAAATGATGGTTTTAAATTTTTAATAAAAGTTGATGGTGATGGTCAGTTTGAAATAAATGATATTAAAAAAATCGCAGAATTGTACAGTGAAAACAATTACAAATTTATAAAGTCTAATAGATTCTGGACTGGAGGAATAAAAGGAAAGATTCCAAAGAAAAGGTTGTTTGGCAACCTTTTTGCAACAATACTTTTACAAATTGTCACAGGAACCAATAAATTATACGACCCTCTTAATGGTTTATTTGGAGTATCTACAGGAATTGCAAAAGACTTAGATAAAAATTATCCAAATAGGTACGGTTATCCATTTTATATAACTGCAGTTTCAGTAATGAATGAGTTAGAAACTTTCCAAATAAATAATGTTGTAAAGTATGAAAATCAGAAAAGTAATCTCAATCCTGTAAAGGTATTGGCTATACTTTTAAGACTTTCTGTATTCTTTTACTTTAAAAAGATAAAAATAAAAAAATCTATTGGGATATACCAAAGATCAGCTTTTCTAGATCTCAGCTTTTTAACAAGTTTTTTTATTACACTGTATTTGGTAATTCAGACAATTTATATTGTTAATTTTGCGGAGTATTCCTTGATTGCTCCGAGGACAATTCTTATAATTTTATTTTTAAACTTATTATTAAATTTACTAATTTTTGTTCTTTCCTTTAAAGAAGAAAAAGCTATTAGAAATGTTTATATCGACTGTGAAAGATAAAGTATACAAGTATACAAACAGCTTTGTAAATTTTATTAGTAACGAGTCTGTGCAAAAATATTTGAAAAGAATTAATCTTGTATTTAGTTTATTTTGTCTATTATTTATTTTTAGAAATTTATCAGAAGTTGAACGTCAAGTATCTTATAATTTTGAATTTTCATTAATTGAAGTAGCTGTAATAATGTTATTTTATATTTCCACAGGTACGCTTTGGTCAAAATTTTTAGTTTCTAACTATGGTGGAAATTTTGCTGACTATTTCTTTAACTGGTCTTATTCAAAAATAGGTAAATATATACCGTCTGGTTTAATGACTGTGAGTGTTAGATTAAATCAAACTTTTCCTAAAAATAAGAACTCTAAAAAATTAATACTTGGTTTATTAGAAGAGCAATTTTTGATTCCAATTATTGGAATCCCTTCATTAATTTTATGCCTTTTTTTTGAAAATGATTATCAAATCTACGGTGTTTATACGAGCTGTATATTATTGATTTTTTTTGGAGTAAAATTATTATACTCCTCCTCCAAAACAGAATTCATTTCAATGAGTAATCAAAGTATTTTATTTCTATTCAATCAAATTTATCCTTTATTTATTTACTACATTATTGCGTTAAACCTCAATTATGAAAATCCTTTACAAATCTCTGTAATGTACCTTTTAGCTACCTATATTGGGTTGTTTTTTATAGGGGTTCCTGCTGGAATTGGTATTAGAGAAGCGATTTTCTTGTCTGTAGGCAACCTGGCAATTGATGACCTTTATCTTTTAAGTTTTTTGATAAAAATAAGGATTTTGCTTATATTTATGGATGCTTTTTTTGGTCTAATAGGATTAATAAAATCTAATATTAAAAAGAATTAATAAATTATTTTTCTTGTAACCAACTTGCAAAGGATTCTAAGCCAACATCAATATCAGTTTTGGGAAACCATTGCAATTTGTTGTTAATTTTATTTATATTAGAAACATAAAATTTTTGGTCCGCTGGTCTCCATTCTTTCTCATGTATTTTAAATTCAGACTTTAATTCAAATAAGTCTTGAGATTTTTGAAGTAATTCAATAATTGAAAGTGAATTTTTCAGCGAGCCTCCAATATTGAAAACCTCTCCATTGATTTTGGAAAAATTATTAATGAGTAAAACTATCAACTCAGAAAAATCATCAATAAATAATATATCTCTTACTTGTTTTCCGTTTCCATGCACTGGAACTTCAATTAGCTCTTTATGTTTATTTTCATTCACTTGTTGTAAGAACCAACCAATCCAACCTTGATTATAAGTAGAATGCTGGTTTGGTCCATATATCGTAGAAAGCCTTAAAGAGGTTGTCTTCAGATTAAAAGTTTTATTGTAGTCTAAGACATATTGCTCGGCAGATCCTTTAGAGCTGCCATAAGGTCCTGAGAAGCTTAAAGGCGTATTTTCATCATATCCTTCATTATTTTGAATTGAAGAGAACCTAGTTTCTGACTCAGTTATTTCATCCCAAGCTAAATCTCCATATACTTTATTAGTAGATATATTTATAAATTCTGTTTTTTTAGAAAAATTATTTATTGCATTGATAAGGTTGAATGTTCCTAAAAGATTTATATCAAAATCATTCTGTGGATCTTCTATAGAGTGAGTCATTGCAACTTGGGCGGCTAAATGAATCAAGCAATCTGGTTTTAAATCTTCTATTAGATCATTAATAAATTTTTTGTCAGAAATACTTCCTTTTATAACAGGAATGCCTCTTTTTTGAATCAATCCCTCATTTAATTTACTTTCAAGTTTTGAAAAATTGTCTAAACAATAAACTTCATGTTCTTGATCTAATTTAAGAGCTACATTAGAGCCAACAAAACCACAACCACCAGTTATCAATATTTTCATTTAACTCACCCTGAAACTTTCTTTATTTTCAATGTACCAATTTGTTAATTTTATGAGATTCTGATTAGTCTTATCTGCTTTATCAACTTTTTTATTAATTATTTTCTGGTTATTCCAAAAAACATCGTGGTAAAAATTATATTCATATTCAAGTATTGAAGATAGTCTAAAAATAAGATTTTTATATGTTGTACTAAAAGCATTTTTTTTGTAGGTTCTATCTAAAGAAGTATTAAATATATATTTGTTGCAATCTTCTATAAATATATATTCACCTTTTTTCCTTGAATTTATATTTAAATTTGATAATTTATTTGCAAATACTTTGCTAAAAAAATAAGGAACTAATCTATTTGTATTAATATCACCCTGACCCAAAACATTTTCAAGTCGAAGAATTTTAAGTTTATTTTTCCCAGGTAATTTAGTTTTATAGTAGTCTTCCTGTTTTTTCTTATATTTTGTATATATATTTTTTCTTTTATTTATATTTAAAGAAGAAATCAAATATAAATCTGAAGTGTTATCTGGTGACTGATCTAGAGTTTCAATCAATCTTTTTTGGGTGTTTATGATTTCATCTAAATCAATATTGTTGAAATCTTCATCGTTTGAAGAAACTATTGGAAATTTAAAATCTACAATTTTTTGGGGATTTTCTTTTTTTAATACTTCTTTCAATACATTGTTAGAGTAATTACTCGAATTCGCTTCGTTTAATGTTATAACTTGGTGCTTGTTTTTTTTTAGAAATTCGGTGAAAGATTTTCCTAAATAGCTTCTTCCTCCTAAAATCAAATATTTCATAAATTAAAGTAATTTTTTATTTGACTTTTTACGATATTTTCTTTCAATTCTTTTGATTCTGCAATTTCCCATTCGCATATTTTCTCAATAATTGAATTTATCTCGACAGTGCTACTCCAGCCCAGTTCTTTTTTTGCTTTTGATGAATCGAGCCTTAACTCTTCTGATTCATAAAATTCTTTATTTTCAAGTTCAACTATTTCAATGCTTGAACCCCATTTAGTAATAAATTTTTCTGTTATTTCTTTTACAGTAATCTCGTTGTTTATCTCAGAATTTAAATTATATTTAGAGCTTTTTTTGTTTGTATAATTATTTTGTGCAACCAATAAATAACCATACAGTGAATCCAAAATATCCTGCCAAGGTCTTATAGAAAAGGGTTGTCTGAGCTCAACTTCTGTTTCAGTCTTTAGGGAATTTATTATATCTGTAACTATTCTTCCCTTTGCACCATCTCCTGGGCCTAATACATTGCCTGATCTAACTGTTGATATATTAATTTTTTCAGAATAGTTTTTAAATGCGTCAATAACCATTTCTTGAGAAACTTTACTAGAACTATAAAATTCATATCCTCCAAGCGAGGAGTCTTCATTATTTTGACTCGAGGCATGCTTATAAACTTTATCAGTAGTTGATACTACAACAGAATTTGTTAGATTATTCTCTGCACACGCCATAAGAACATGGAAAGTTCCAAAAATATTTACTTTTAAAGTATTGAGGGGATTGATATATGCCTCAGGCACTAAAGATTGAGCTGCTAAGTGAAAAACTATATCAAACTTTTTATTACTTAAAACTTTTTTTAACTCATCAGAACTTGTCACACCAAGGTCAATAAAATGCTCCTCAACAAAAATTTCCTTACTAGATGAGAAATTGTATAGCTCAGAATTAAGACTTTCCTTGGATATACCAATTAGATTTGAACCAAGTTCTTTTAGAATTAACGATAACCAAATACCTTTAAAACCAGAGTGTCCAGTTATTAATACATTTTTCTGATTCCAGAAACTTTTATCAATTTTCATAATCCAAGCCTTCTAACTTAATTCTTTCTTCTAATATTTCTTTTTCCCTTATTGTGTCACAACACTGCCAAAACCCCTCATGTAGGAATGCTCCTAATTTATTTTCTCTTGATAATTTTTCAAGAGGCTCTTTTTCAAAAATAGTGCTAATGCTGTCAATGTAGTGTTTTATTTCTTTACTAAAAACAAAAAATCCACCATTAATCCACCCTTCATCAACCTGATTTTTCTCACCAAACTCTACAACAGTTTCACTTTTAATTTTCAACCTACCAAATCTAGCTGGTGGTCTTACTGCGGTAACAACACTAAGAAAATTATTTTTTTTATAAAACTCATATAAACTTTGTAGATTCACATTTGAAATTCCATCACCATAAGTCAACATAAACTCTTCTTCGTCATCGATATAATCAATGGCTTGTTTTATTCTACCCCCGGTCATTGTGTCAAGACCTGTATCGAGAATTGTAACTTCAGAATCATTGTATTTATAAGTGTTATCTTCTATTTGGGAAAATAATTTACTAAAGTAATCATGAATATATTCGATTTTGAATCCTCCAAGTACTGTAAATTTTTTATAACCGTAGTAGTTGTAGTGATTAATAATGTGTAATAGCATTGGAACACCATTAATTTCAATCATTGGTTTAGGTTTAATTACTGTCTCTTCTCTAAAACGTGTTCCCTTACCTCCAGCTAAAATTAAAACGTTCATTGTTGGTCTAAAAATTCTTTAGTTGTGTTAATTACAAAATCTAACATTTCATTAGTTAACCCAGGATAGACACCAAGCCAAAAAGTATTGTTTACAATTTTATTTGCTATTGGAAAATCGTCAGGATTACCTAAATCAATATCTTGATATGCGGGTTGAAGTGTAATATTACCTCCAAATAATAACCTTGTTCCGATTCTTCTTTCGTCGTAAAACTTTAAAAGATCGACTCTATTGAATTTCACATTCTCTTTGAGGGTCAAAGGAAACCCAAACCAACTTGGTTTCGAGCTTTCATCCCACTCGGGAAGAAGAAACTCATTAAATTTTTGAAACCCATTGTATAAGTAGTTAAAATTTTCAACTCTTTTATTTATAAATGATACAAGTTTTTCCATTTGGCTTAAACCAATTGCTGCTTGCATATCAGATGCTTTTAGGTTGTAGCCAATATTTGAATAAATATATTTATGGTCATAACCATGTGGTAATCCACCAAGCTGCCAGTCAAATCTTTTTTTACAAGTATTGTCTTCTCCAGGAGGGCAATAGCAATCTCTCCCCCAGTCTCTTAAAGATTCTAGAACTTTTTTTAATTTTGTATTATTTGTAAACACTGCTCCACCCTCTCCAGTTGTAATATGGTGAGCAGGGTAAAATGATAATGTTGCGACGTCACCAAATGTACCTGTAAATTGATCATTATATTTAGAGCCAAAGGCGTCACAGTTATCTTCCATTAAAAATAAATTATGTTTTTCACAAATTTCTTTTATTTTGTCTAATCCAAATGGATTGCCAAGAGTGTGTGCTAAAACTATCCCTACGGTTTTTGGTGATATTTTTTCTTCTATTAAATTAGGATTTATATTGTAAGTTCCCATTTCAGCATCAACAAGAACTGGTTTAAGATTATTTTGCAAAATGGGGTTTAAGGTAGTTGGAAAGTTTACTGCAGAAGTAATTACTTCTGATCCGTCTTCAATATTGAATAGTTTTTTTAGTCCTGAAAGAGCAAGTAAGTTGGCAGATGAACCACTATTTACAAACAAACAGTGCCTAACACCTAAAAAATTTCTGATTGAATCTTGAAATTTGTCAGTAAATTCTCCACTTGTTAACCAACCTTCCAAGCTAGAAGATACCAAATTGGATATATCTTCGCTATCTAAGACTTTGCCAGATACTGGAACAGCAGAAATATTAGGTACAAAACTATTCCCACTTGATTGTTTTAGGTCGAAGTAAGTTCTTGTAAGTTCAATTATTTGATTCTCAATATCTTCTAATTCTGATTTAGACATAACTATATTATAAATGAGTTATGGTCAAAGACATTCTATTAGTGAATGTTCAAACCTAATTGGATCTATATTTCCATCACCATCGATAAGAGATTCACTTCTTTCTGTATAGAAGTAGTCTATCCCTAAAGCAGATGCTAATGAAAATAACGCATTTTTATGAGAGTCTTTATAGTCTCTCACTTCAAAAAGTTTTGAACCCTTAGACATGAATATCATATTTACCAGACCAGAGCTATGTGTGCCTGCTAAAACTTCTGTGTTTTTAAATAAATTTATCTTTTCAACTAAATTTAATTGTTCTGTTTTGACAAGTTGGAAATTGTATTTATTAAGTATTTTTTCAATTTGCTCAAAATTTCCAACTGCTCTACTAATATGTTCTCTGTAAGCCCAAATCCTGTTTTCTTTCTTATCAGTATTTTTTTCTATTTTATCTAAAAATATATTTCTTAAGTTATTTACAATATCTGGATTAAAATTTCCCGATGGATGTGCATCGCTTGTAAGAATTAATTCGTTCACTCTATATTTTTTATTATTTTCCAATAAAAAATATTTAATCCCTAGATAGTCAAAAATTTCAATTATCCAATTTATATTAAAACTTGAAGGAAGAAGTACAGGATAATTATTATAACTGTCTGGTATCAACATAAGCCTGCACATTGCATCAATAATAAAGTGTCCAAAATTTCTACTTTTGCTATTAACTATCCATACTCCTTTGTCTAAATTTTTAATTCCTTTTTTTGCATTAATTATATTTTTTAATGTGTCTTTAGCTATTTTTGAAATTGAGTGACTTCTATAGAACGTATGCTTGAAGTAAAAATTGAAATTTTTTAAATCAAAAATAGAATTATTAATTATTACTGGTTGAGTTAATTCTAGTAAATACGATTCCGGTATAATTTTTTTTAATTCATGCTGAAATAAGTGAGCATCTTCTTCTTTAAAATTAATTGGCTTTTTTCTATCAACTTCAAGTTGTTCAAAAATTATTAATTTATTAGACATATTTAATTATATATTTCTTTTAAGTTTTAAATCTTTTGTGCTTGAAAGACTCTATTTTTGTACGAACAAGTCGTTTTAAATATTTGTAGAAAATACTTGGAAGAATAAACTTTAATAACCCTCTGAAGAATGTAAATAATTTCCAACCAAATTGATAAACATAAAAAAATTTAAGAAGTTCTATAAAAAAAGAAAACGCTCTCTTTTTTATTTTTCCAAATTTTTTATCATTAAACAAGCTATGAACTGAGTTCATTACATGGGCTTCAATAATTCTTGGATAGCCGTAGTGATTATCACTTCTACATCTATATTGATAATAAGTTAAATCTATATTCTGCTTATAAGGGTTTCCCATAACATCAAAACGGTCTCCACCAGATGGGTTAACACCAACTTTTTCCATCAATACTGCAAGCCCCACATCATCCCAGTAATCATGGTCCCAATCGTTTTGGTTCTCCAGAATTATTTCAACACACTTCTTGCTTAAAACTAGTGTTGATCCACTTACAAATTGTATTTTTTGTCCAAACTTATTATTAGTTTCTTGAATTTTTCCCCCGTATACAATATCCATATTTAAGAAATTGGTTCTTAAATAGTTTTCTAAATTGGAGTAATTTACATAAGAACTTGGTGTAGGACGAATTAAAAAATCGAAATCAACATTTTTTAAAGCCCAATCGAAAGCCATTATTGTTTTCTTGCCCATGCTCAATGTGTCATCATCTATATTTAAAAATAGATCATCCCCAATTAGGTTTGATTCTTTTCCTTCAAGTTGTTTTTCTGTACCCTGACGATACCAATAAAATTTTCTATTTTCATTTGCTTGACTTGCAAAAAGTTTTTTTTGCATTCTTACATTTCTTACCGCTGGATAAGTATTTGAAGAGATAACAAATGTTGCAGTTTTTATATTTTCTAACACTATTTACTAATGATAAGTTAAATTTATAAGTTTTAAGATGTTTTTTTCAAATTCAATTTTTAAAATTACAAAAATATAATGCGTATAGAATGCCTAAGTGAACATAAAAATTAACTTCGACCAATTTAAAGAAACATTAGTCGATTTACCTTTTTTTGTGTTTAGAGAAAAAAAAGTAGAAAATTTAAACTTAATATCAAAATTAATTTTTTTGTTAAAATGTAAATTTATTATTTTAATTTATAAATTATTTAATGAAAAAATTTATTGTTTTTTCATGAATATTTTTTATAAAAAAGACGGAAAAATATCTTTCTCTACTCAACATAAAACTTACATAAAACATCATGAAAATAACCAAATACATTATCCTAACAAAACTCGAATAGTAGGTTCTATGGTCAATCATAATTATGAATTAGATAACCTTTTATTTTCTTATGGGTTAGAAAACTTCAAAATTGAGAAAGATGACTTAATAGTTGATTGTGGAGCAAATGTAGGAAATCTATTTTTATCTATTAACAGATTCATTGAAAACTTTAATTACACAGCATTTGAGCCGGATCTAGACGTTTTTAGGTGTTTGGAATTAAATTTAAATAAGTATAAAAATACAGAACTACATTTTATTGGTTTAAGTAACGATAATAAGAATAAAAAATTTTATGTTAATACTGACACAGGAGACTCTTCCTTAGAGGAGTTCGATACTAAAGTTTCTATTGATATTGATACTAAAGAATTAGATTCATTTAAATATGATAAAGTAAAGCTATTAAAAATTGATGCGGAGGGTCATGAGCTTGAAGTGTTGTTGGGAGCTAAAAAAACTCTACCAAAGATTGAATATATAGCAGTTGACATGGGTGCTGAAAAAGGTGAAATTGGTGAAAATACTGTTGCATTGGTTACAAATTATTTAATTAGTCAAAATTTTGGATTAGTAAGCTTTAAAGAAACCAGAACTACTGGTTTATTTAAAAATTTAATATACAATTAGTCTAATGAAAGCGTTAATTACTGGAATTACAGGTCAAGATGGACATTATTTATCAAAACTGCTTATTGAGAAAGGTTATGAAGTTCATGGAGCTGTCAGAAGAGCTTCAAATATAAACACTCAAAGAATTGATGATTTGATATCAAAATTTGAAGATACAGGAATGTTCAAACTTCATTACAGTGATCTTTTAGACCCTTCATCACTATCTAATTTAATTAATCTTATTAAGCCAGATGAAGTTTATAACTTAGCAGCTCAATCTCACGTTGCTGTTTCATTTAAAAATCCTCTATTTACCACACAAACTAGTACTGTTGGACCAATCACACTACTCGAGTCAATCAGGAACAGTGGAAAAGAAATAAAATATTACCAAGCCTCGTCATCTGAGATGTTTGGTGGAGTAGATAAAAATTCATTAAATGAAAATTCTAAATTCATTCCAAAAAGTCCTTATGCTGCAGGAAAAGTATTTGCACATGAAATAACAAAAATATATAGAGAATCATATAATATGTTCGCCGTTAACGGAATATTATTTAATCACGAGTCACCGTACCGTGGCGAAACTTTTGTTACCAAAAAGATAACGAAAGCTGTTGGAAGAATATACCATAAAATTCAATCACAGTTAACTTTAGGTAATTTAGACGCTTTTAGAGACTGGGGTTTTGCAGGAGATTATGTTGAAGGAATGTACATGATGCTCCAGCATGATACACCGGATGATTGGGTTTTAGCTACAGGTGAAACACATACTGTCAAAGAATTTGCGCAGCTAGCTTTTAAAGAAGTGGGTCTTGATTGGGAAGAGTTTGTTACAACTTCGCCAAAATTTGAAAGGCCTAATGAAGTTTTCCATTTGCTTGGAGACCCAACAAAAGCAATGACTGATTTGAAATGGAAGCCAAAAACTAGTTTTGAAGAGTTAGTAAAAATGATGGTAGAAAAAGATTTACATGATGCTGAAAAAGAAAAGGTTCTTTTAGATCAAAATCTTTTAAAGCCGACCTGGGAAAATCCAATCACAAATTAAATTCGTTTTCCATAAACCATTTGTAAGTACTTTCTAGGCCAACATTTAAATCTATAGAATTATTCCAACCCATTTCATTTAATTTAGAAGAGTCAAGCAGTTTTCGAGGATTTCCGTCAGGCATTGAGCTATCGAATACAACTTCTCCCTCAAAAGAAGTAATTTCCACAAGTAGTGTAACTAGTTCTTTAATAGTTACTTCTTCACCGCTTCCAACATTAATTAAGTTAGGTACTTCTTTGTTTTCGATTAAAAATTGAATTGCATCAGATAAATCGTCTACATGCAAAAATTCTCTTTTTGGAGTACCTGTACCCCAAACTTTAAAAACTTCATCTTTATTATGTTTAGCTAAAGTAAGCCTGCGAATTAATCCTGGAATAACGTGACTACTTGTTTCTGAAAAATTATCATATGGTCCATATAAGTTTGTTGGCATTAAATTTATAATCGAATGACCGTACTGTTTTGAAAGTGCATCACCCATCTCAATAGCTGTGAGCTTAGCCATTGCATAGGGCGAATTTGTTGGTTCTAATTTTCCGTTCATTAAATTATCTTCACTGATGGGATTGGGCGAATCTAATGGGTATATACAACTACTACCCAGATTTATTAATTTTATTTCTTTGTGAGGAATAATACTTTCTAATAAATTTATATTTATTTTTAAGTTTTCTAATATAAATTCTGTTCTGTTTGTATTATTT
>CESM01139862.1_pt1 | contig 14531 bp, 6 predicted proteins | sample 361421 | NCBI WGS metagenome assembly CESM01 (sample SAMEA2622219, study PRJEB7988) | marine metagenome | isolation source: saline water (ENVO:00002010), including | reverse complement strand
AAAACTATACATATAAATAAAATCATTAGGAACCGTTGTATGTTTTTGAAAAGGTTGTATTAAACGAAAATATTTTGCTTCACGTGGTTCAAACCTTTCAGAACCATTCATTTGAAGTAATGCTTTTGTAATTGGATCTCCTTTGGTGACATTATAATTTACAGTATCACTAAAATTAAAAATATCATTATCTCTTTTAGTTTTTTCTAATTGAACTACCCAATAAATTGCTTTTACAGGTAAATTAAAATCTAGTTTAAATTTTCTATCAGTTGTATTACTCGGAAATGATTCTTTTTCATTATATTGTACTTGTTCAATTAAATACCGGTGATTCATTTGAGCAAATTTTTTTCTTTCATGCGTATCTAGAAAAATATAATCGGCATATAATCTAGCTTCTATTATCCTTGGATTACCACTTAAACTATCATTTGGTTTAATATAAATTTCATCACCACCATTAATAGTTTGACCAGCATCAATAGTTATTCTATTTTGATTAGTAAATCCTGCGATTGTAGCAAAAGAACCATTAGGCAACACAACAATTTTACCAACATCAGAACGTTCAAAATCAGGGTCAGTTGATGAATTTTTTACAAGGTCTCCATTAGCACCATTATATGATGATACTGTAAAATACTTAAACTGACCAAAAGTATGCAATTCTGAAAGTGGTTTAAATTGTAGATTCACCTTGACTTCGTGGTATTGAAGAGCTACTAAAGGTAGTGATAATCCTACATTACGACAAAACCAAAATTGTAATGGAGTAAATGTAGTTAAAGGACCTGGTATTTTACCTGGAAGAAAAGAACCTAATGAACTATCAGCACTATACCTTTGAATCATATCGGTATAACCAAATTGTTTAGATTTACTAGTAGTAAGCAAAGACCAAATTTCCATCCATTCTCCATAATGACGGTCAATTGCTTGACCACCAATTTCTAATTCTACATAATCAATTAGCGCATGTCCAATGGAATTAACATAACTAATATTTCCACCACCTGCATTAATACTAGTATTACCAACTTCACCAGAGCTTATATCAGCACCAGTTATAGTACCAGTAATACTAGTAGAACCAGCTAAAGCATTCATTGTAAGTTTAAATATACCTCCATTCGTGAAGAAAATTTCATCATTAATATTTAAATTAATATTCAATCCTGTAATATTTAAAATTTTAGTATTTCCAGTTTCTTCAAATTCAGTAGCAATAACAGTTTCTGAAGTATTTGTAGTTGAAGGGCGTGTTGAAGTAATTTGTGGTAGGTCCACTTCTAATGTCATGGTATGAATTAAGTCACCGTTTCTAGGCAAACTAATAGATACTTTATTACCAAAATTAATATCTCCATCAAAAACTCCACGAATACTTTCCATACTAAAATTGGTATGTCTTTTATAAACAACTTTAAAAAATGAAATTTGAGGATTTCCTATTAAATATATGTCTTGAACCCCATGAGCTACTAGTTCTATTAAACCACCACCCATGATATTTTTTTTTAATTAATTTAATATTAATGAATATTTTTTTTAATATTTAAAAACATAAAGATAAAGATTGTTTAAATTCAAATTTACCAAAATTATGAAAAAAAAAATTAAATTTATTAAATATTAATTATAAATTTTTGTTATAAATAATATTGCTAGGAATACAAAATTTATATAACCGGTTGTTTGGCATATATCAAACATGTCAATTAATTCTTTATACCTGTTAATTAATCCATTATATAATTCGTCATCAAGTTCTATTAATGTATTCTTTGTATTAATAAGTAGTTGTTTAGCTTTAATAAATTTTTTTTTTTTATTATCGTAAGTTTCAATATTTAATTTGTATTCTATATAATGAACAGCAATGATAAAAGATATTGATAATCCTAATATAATTATACCTATAATAAATTGTATATTTTTTAATATATTAATTTTATTATTCATTAATAAATTTAATAAATTAATAATTAGAAGAGGACCAAGAACAGTTATTGTAGTTATTGTGGATACGTAACTATTTATAAATGGATTATAAAAATTTAATAATTTTTTATAATATTCTTTATAATTTAATTCACTATTTTCATCAGTAATAAATTTTTTAATTTTATATTTATTAAGAAGAAATATACTACTATCATATTTATTAAAATAATGAATGGTATAACTGCAAGATACTAAAATACCTATAATTAAAATACTGCAGAAAATGTTAACAATTATATTGAGTTGTGTCATATTTAATTATATCTTAGAAAATAATTTTGTATGAATTTAAAAGTAAAAAAAGTAAAAGTAAAAAAAGTAAAAATAAACAAGTAAAAAAATGTTACTTTATTATTTGTAAATTTCAGTCACTAGTAAAAATGTCATTAATCCAAAACTAATATATCCAGTAGCCCTGCATACATTAAGCATTAGAAGTAAATTTTTATATTTATCAGCAAATTCTTCATCAGGCTTTGTTGTATAAACTCCATTTTTATTTTTAATACCATCTCTAAATTCTTTTTCTTGGTTAATTAAAGTTTCTTCAACTGTATAAAAATTATCATCAATCAAAACTTCTTCATTTAATTTACTATTTATAGTGCTAGCAACAGTAATAAAAGAAATTAATAATCCTAATATAAGTAATTTTAAAATAAATTTAATAGTTATTTTAATTTTTGTTAAGTACCTAATAACCATACCACCAAAAAATACAACTATAGTGACAATAGAAGTAATATTAGACTGTAGGAATAAATCGTAAAATTGTAGCATTAATTCATTATATACTTTGTTATTAGTTTTAGCTTTAGGATCTTTTATAGAATCTTTTACCTTAGATTTACTATCTTGAATAACTTTAGTTGTGCCAAAATAAATTAAAGTAGTGACAGATGCTACAATAATTGCTATTCTCATTAAAAAATATAGAGGACTTGATAAAAATTTCATTTTGGTTTTATAATATATAATGACAAAATAAATTAAATTTATAATTATTTATAAATTTCTGTCACTAATAAAAATATCATTAGTGAAAAACTAGTATAACCATTGATTCGAAGATTATCAAGTATTAATAACAAATCTTGGAATTTCCTAAATAATTTTTGCTTACCAGAATCTGTATCATATTCATTTCTTAATTCATTTATTTGTGTTCTAATTGTTTTAAATTTTTTTTCTTCCGAATCATAATTTTCTTTATTTAGGTTATCATCAATAGTGCTAGCAATAATTATGAATGAAATTAATAATCCAATCATAATTAATTTTATAATAAATTTAATTCTTATTTTAATTTTTGTAAAATAGGTTAAAGCCATTCCACCAAAAAATAAAATAATTGTTATGATTGCTGTAATATTAGACTGTAGAATTATATCATAAAAATTTAACAAATAATTAAGATAAATTGTATTTTCACTTTTTGAAGTGTCAGGGCTAGCAACTTCATTTTCAATTTTTAAAATGTCGAGGTTATCAACTGCATTATCAATTTTTAAAATGTCAGCGTCAGCGTTAGCAATTACATCTTCAATTTTTGAAATGTCAGCACTGACAGTTTCTTCTTTAATATCATCTTTAATTTCAGATTTACTATCTTTAATTATTTCAGATTTATAAATTTTAACTAAAATACTAACAGATGAACCAATAATTAATAATTTAATTATAAAATATAGAGTACCTAATACTGATAATTTCATGTTTTATAATATTTAATAAGAAAAAAAAATAAAATAAAATAAAATAAAATACAAATTTTAAAAATAATTAATTCAAAATTATGAAATTTGTAATATAATATTTAATTAATTTATATAATATTTTAATATATTTTAATATAATTTAGTTAATATCAATAATGCCAAGAACCCGGCACTAAAAAAGCTAGAATTTATTAAAATATAATATAAATTAATTAAATATTCTAATTTATCAACTTGCTCTTCTAGAGATTTTATTTCATTTTCCAATTTATTATTTTCGTCCAATAAAATATTTTTTCCTAATAAATCATTTATTTTAGTTAATTCAATCTTATTAAATTTTATATCTTTTTTGTTGTCTTTAATTTTATTTAAAAATTTGTTTAATTCATTGTCTAAATAAATAGATTTAGACCTACTTGTGTAATTAACGGTATCTAAATAAAATTCTTCTTGACCTAAATAAAATAGAAATCCAAATGCTAACCCTGTAAATAACATAAGAAATAACATAATTATTATTGTTATAATAAAATTTAATATCTTATCAACTTTTATTCCACTTAGCTTAACTATTAATAAGACAGTAAAAAATATTAAAGAAACTATACAAATTATAAAATTTGCTTTCAAAAACTTATAAGTTTCAAATAAATATCTATAATAATATTCATTTGTGTTTTTCCCTTTGTCCTCAACTTTATCATAACCAACAGTATCTAATAAAGTATTATCCCTAGAAAGATAAACTATTGGAACAATAATAGATGTAATTATTAAAATTAGTAAAATAATTTCTACAGTTGTTTTTTTATTCATGTTTTATAATATTTAATAAGAAAAAAAAAAAAATAAAATAAAATAAAATACAGATTTTAAAAATATAAATATAACCAGAAATATGATTAGATTAAATTTTTTGTAATTTTAAATTTTGAAAGATAATTTTATTTAAAGTTAGTTTTAATTATATAAAATATATTATCATAACAGAAAAACAGGAAATCAATTAAAAAGAAATGGCAGGACAACAAAAATCTACCTTGGATATTGTTCCAATTAGTGGAAAAAAATTAAGATTTAACGCACAAGCACAATTTGACTGTTCTAGTAATACTTTTATTGTGGATAATGTAGGTTTGTTAAATTTACGTTCAACCTCAGGAACTATTTTAAAAGAAACTGGTGGAACAACTCAAATAGATGTTGATAATGGCCAATTAATTCTAAAAAGTAGTCAAAATGCTAATGCTAGCAACTCAATATTAGTAGATGCAGCTGGAGCTACAGGAGGTATTACTCTTAATAGTGGAACTGGGGGGATTACTGAAAGTAGTACTGGTAAAATATTAATACAATCAAGTAATTCTAATGGAAAATATGCTTCAATCGAATTATCAGCAAGTAGTGATAGTAATAATAATTTAAAAAGTGATAATCAATTTCTAGATGATGATATGGAGGGAGATATATTAATAAAAAGTAGTAATGATATTCTGGCAGATTGTAATGATTTTACTTTGGTGGCAAGTGATGCCATTAAATTTATTTCTACTACAGGAGATATTGGTTTTGGTTCTACAGCAGCAGCATCTATATTAAAATTTGAAAGCAAAACATCAGGAAGTATTACTAATACAAATTTAATTGTTAATCAAGCAACTTCTAGTAATGATCGAGTGTTAGATGTTTTAGTATCTAACGAATCTACTTTAGAACCTGGATACAATGGTATTTTAATTAATACTGATAATCCAAATGTAGCAGCTGATTTAGCCTTTAAATCAAGTGATGGACTCAATCATTTTTCTCTAGGTGTTTTCCCTGAAGCATTTAATTTTTCTTATCATCAAGAATATATTATAAAAACAGTAGGAAATAGTAAAATAATATATCCGATTAACGATTTAGATTTTGTAGAATCTGATATTGGAAGACGAGTTTATTTTACTCAACAAAATACTCAACAAAATAGTAATCAAACTGATACTATTGCTAGTTTGGGAACCACAATTTTAGCGGTTGATTCTACTAATGCTCGTTCCGATATAACTACATCTGGCACTTATACTGGTGCTACTTCTGCTATTTATAGAATCGAAATCGATTATCAAAATGCTGCAGGTAGTATATTTACCTTTAAATGGTCTAATGATGCTGGAAAAACATATCAAGGCACTCATAAAAAAGTAGAAGCATCACCACTACCCCCTGCTTCATCGGCTCCAATAGAAATTTTATTAGAAAAAGGTATCTCTATTATTTTTACATCATCAACCGGACATCAAGTAGGAGATTATTGGACTTTTCATGCTAAAAGAACTGCTATTCTAACCACAACAGATAGAAACATTACAACCTCGGAAATAATGTACACTTTATTAGATAATGTTGGTTATATAAGAAGTCCCTTAATTAATGATTTTAATTTTTCTACATCTGGACACAAGCGCTTAGAAATTACCGCGGAAGGAGTAGTTGGAATTAATAGTGAAAAACCAACTTCAACCCTAGAAATTACCAATAATCATAATAAAACTTTACAAGTAAATGAAGAAGAAAGTAATTATCAACTATTTCCATCAGTTGCATCATTGAAAAGCGGAGGATATATTGTAGTTTGGGCTTCTGCTAGTAATATTAATATTAACAATTATAATATTTATTATCAAAAATATTCTTCTGATGGCCAAAAAATTGGAACTTCACAAACATCAACTGTTAATAAGGCTCAAGTGTCACATCAAACATGGCCTCATGTTGCAGGGCAAAATACTGCAAATTCTAATAAATTCGCTGTTGTTTGGATGTCAAAAGTAACAGATGATGTCTCAATTTATTTACAAATTTATAATAATACAACAAAAGTATCATCAGAAAATGATATTCTAGTAAATATTAACAATAATATTCAAACTAACACTGACCTTCCCTCTGATCTTAGATATCAAAATCAATTATATCCAAAGGTAGTAGGATTAAGTAATGGCAAATTTTTAATTACTTATCCAGAATATGATAATGGGATAAATAAACTAAAAATTTCTGGAAAAATATTTTCTGATACTGGAAGTTTGGTAACATCTTTTCAAGTTAATAATTCATATGGATTTGATTCTTTAATTTACCCTTATCCTTTTGCTCTTAGTGCTAATGATCTTAATTATCCAGGTGGATTTGGTGTAGTATTTATGAAAGAATATAAAACTAGTAATGGAAGTGAAGTTTCCAATAATGAAAGATTTAAAATTCAATTTACAGTTTTTTCATTAAATGGAGATACTCAAATTGCTGAAACGAGTAATGATACTAATATTGTAGATAGTAATGGTAATATTATTACTATTGATTTAGAATCACATAGTTCCTCTCAACTAACAATATCTGAAGGTTTAGTATCAGCCCAAGGTTGTATCGACGGTGGATTTATTATTTCATTTTACAGAAGTCATGAAGGAACTATTAATTCATCTGTTAATAGTGCTGCTTATACCTCTCAAACAATTACTGGAAATACCTCAACCGCAACAGCTACAATCTCATCGGTCTCTAATAATATTTTAAATTTAACAAATATAAATGGACGTTTTTTAATAGATGAATTAATTACTATTGGTGGTAATTATACTGAAAAGATTAAATCTGTAGATTATACCAGTGAAACTACAGCAATATTAACATTATCGGATAATTATGAAAGCATTCAAATGTATAAATATAATACTGCTGGAATTGGGACTCATAATTTCAATTCCATAACTAATGCTACTCCTCGTGCGGCTTTTCAACAAACAGCGGTTCATACTAGTAATTTAGTAGCGGATTCTGAATTATTAAATTACCATACTAGGGAAATAGAAAATCAAGGACAAGATACTACTACTTTTAAAAGACCCTTAGTATCTATAGCAGAAATGGCTAATAAAGATTTAGTAGTTGTATGGTGTAATGGAGATATTTCAAGTATTTATTATCAAATACTAAGTGGCATAGATGGTAGCAAAATTGGAACAGAAAAGCAAATTAGTAAAAAATACTCTTCTTTAAAGCAAAGAGGGGTTATGGTTGCCGCTACAACTAGTGCTCAAAATTTAGATTCTGGTTTTGTAGTAGTTTGGCAAAATGAAGTATTAGATACTTCTAGTAATTCTACTTCTAATTTACCATCTAATGGTGACTTAGAATTAGAAACAGATAAGCACAATACAGGTATTTATCAAAGTATTATTCAACCCAATAATAACTTAATAGAAATTTTTAATGAAGATAGTAATTTTTCTATATCTCAGGAAGGTAAATTAGGAATTGGAACCAATTCTCCAACTGAATTATTACATCTTAAAAATTCAGATACTATTGATACAAGTAATTTGTTATTTCAGCATAATCATTCCAATATTAAAACCAATAATTTAATTGGTAATATAAAATATCAAAATAATGATGGAATAGAATTAAGTATTTTAAAAGGTGGTTATTCAAATAATTATCAATCCTTAAACCCTGATAGTGACAATTTAATTGCTTATTTTAAATTAGATGATACCGCAAGAAGTCAAACTGCTAAAGATAGTACTATTACTGGAGTAATAGCTAAATTAGAAAATTTTGATATTAATACGTGTTGGGTTGATGGTATAATTAATGGAGGTTTAAGATTTGACGGTATGAATACTTATGTAGAAATAAATGATTCTAATCTTAATAATTTATCATTATCGTCTTTTAATAATAATGGATTTTCTATTAGTTGTTGGGTCAAGATAGATACCAATATACTAACTGGTGCGACATATAATATTTTAGGTAATTTATCGGAAAGTTTAACTGTCACAGCAACTGAAAACAAGGCATCTGCAAATGGTGTAACATTATCAATTAATCCTTTAAGCGGTCCTCTTTATGCGGGTGATGACATTATATTTAGTAATAATCCTGAAATAATTTTTAAACTAACTGTAAATGCTAGATTTGGTGATACTTCTATCACTGGAAATTTAACTGGTAATAAATCTAATGAAGATGATGAAGTTTTAGCAAATGACACAGGTACTGTATCTGCAAAAATTGGTTCTTATAGTATATCTTTAATTGATACGGGTAGTAGTACAATGAAGGCTAACTTTAAATTAATATCTGGTGATAAAAATACCTATACTGCTACAGGAACAACTAAAATTAACGATGACAATTGGCACCATTTAATTGCTGTTTATAATAATATTGATATCATTAATAAAATTTATATTTATGTAGATGGAACTTTAGAAGCAACAACTTCAGTAACAGAAAGTATTAATACTATTTCTGAAATTAAAACTTATTTAGGGTGTATTCATGGAGAAACAAGTGATGACACTATGTTTAAAGGTGATTTAAGTGAAATAAGATTTTATAAATCTTCTTTAACTAATAATCAAATTACTCTATTAAATAATAGAGGTAGTAAAAATCTTGGGAAACTAACTTTTACGGCTCAAAGTGGATTGAATAATACTGAAACTAGTCATATGGCAAATGGTTTTACTGTGGATGAAACTGGAGCGCTACAAGGTGCTTCTTTAAAAAACCACGGTATTTACAAATTGGATGGAACAGTTTCTTTAACAGCGAATACTAATGTTATGACAGGAACTGAAACTCTACTTAACTCTAATTTAAGCACTGGAGATACTATAGTAGTGGATGGCAATGATTATATTGTGGACCAAGTTTCCTCAGAAACTTCTATGACTATTACTACAACCCCTACTTCTGATATTATTTCTAAAAAAGTAATTCGAAAAGCTGCTATAACTAGTTTTTTAGATCAAGATAATAACATAAAAGGTGTAATGAATAATAATGGTGCTTTATCTTTAGGTGGATTTAATCCTACTAGCAAATTGGAATTACGGAGCACTAGCACTTCTGGAGATTATCCATATATTCATCTATGTAATAATAGTGAAACCTATATTGATAATGCAGGTGAAACTAGAGTTGTTTTTCAAGGAATAAAACGGTTTTCAGATGTGACTCAAACTCTAGCCGGAACCTTTTTTGAATTATCAGGTACTAGAATAGCAAATTCACTTAATTATAATGTATTTAGTAATAATGTTTTCGAAAAAAATTATAAGATAAGAGTATCTTTAAATGGAAATCCCGACCAAATACAAGTATCCACAGATAATGGCGCAACTTATGGAAATCCTATCAATATAGTTTCTCCCCAAAATAAAACCATTACCATTAGTAGTTATGATTCTAGTACTGGAGTTATTACGAAATCTCAAGGTAATGCAGATGGAAAACCAGATTTTAAAACTAATGATGTTGGAAAATATCTTATTTTACCAGACGGAACCACTACTATTATAACAGCCCGTGCAAGTGCGAATCAAATAACAATAGCACTAATAGCACCCACAACAAACTTACCTAGTTTAAGTTTATCAACTGGTAATATTATACGAATTAAAGTAAATAGTTTAAAAATTAATGGATATACTGATGGAACTGGAAACATTAATAAATTGCTAACAACCAAGCCAGATTTTACATCTTCTGACGTTGGTAAAAATGTTATATTACCAAATGGAACCTCTAAACAAATTTTAACTTTTGTGGACTCTAATAATATTACTATAGAATCTGGATTAGGTTTAGCTAATGATATTACTATTTTAATAGAAGAACAACAAGATATTGGTGACAATTTAAATTTTCAATTAGATCATAATACTGGTTTTTCAGTAAATGATAATTGGACATTTTCTTTACCAACTAGTATTTCATCTGTTTCCAAAACAATTGCAAATCCAAGTCATAGTATAACACCTTCTGGAACAAATACACAACAAGTGACTTATAAATTAAGAATTGATGCTACTGGAACACCAGATACTTTTGAATGGAATAATGATGGTTCTAATTCATTTCCAAATACTGGTATTGCTATTACAGGTAGCAGTCAAGTTATTGAAAACAGTGTTTCCGTTACTTTTTCATCAACAACTGGACATAGTATAGGAGATATATTTGAATTTACAGTAGAAAATGATGTTTTTTCAAATATAACAACTACAATTACTAATCCTAATCATAATATTACAGTAATGGGTTCTAATAATAATACAGATACCAAAACATACACCATTGAAATTTTTGAAATTTCTAATCCAAATAAATTTAAGTGGAAAGAAAATATTACTAATACTTATTCCTCTCTTTTTGATATTACAGGTTTCAATCAATCTTTAGAAAATGGTCTAGAAATTAAGTTTGATGCTACTACAGGACATACTATTGGTGATACTTGGACTTTTGTTTCCACTCTAACCAATGCTACTATATCAAATGTTTCACCTATTAATGAAACCGTTTCTAATATGTTATCTTTAACTGGAACTTATAATGAAAATTCTAACAAAAGATATCAAGTTAAAATAGATAGTATTGGCACTAATTTTGGAGATACTTGTACTTTCAAATGGTCAAATGATGCTGGAATATCTTATGATGCCTCTCAATTAGAAATTACAGGAGGAGAACAAATATTAGAAAATGATGTTAAAATTCAATTTCCCACAACTAATGGATTTACATTAAATGATACTTGGGATTTTACTGGATTAAGTATTTCAAATTCTACCACACAAGATTTTAGTTATATTGAAGGTGCTCATCAAGATACATCTATGGATTCTAAAGGTAAAATGAGATTTTATGTAAATAATGGAACAACTCCTACTGAAACTTTATCTATTCATAATAATGGTAGAATAGGTATTGGGAGTTCTGTATCTCCACTGGGTAATTTACAGGTAAATGGTGATACTAATACAAACAGTAATTTAGTATTATTTAGTAAATCATCTTCTACTAAAGTTTTTGGGGAAGATAGTAATATTTATTTTACTGGAACGGATGGATTATCGGACGGGTCCAATGTTTTAGAAACTGGTTCTTATAGTAAGATATCTGGTAGTTCTAATGATGTAGATGCTAACATTAGTGGTAGATTAGATTTTTTTACTAATAATAATGATAACAGTAATGGTCTTACTAGTAGAATGTCAATTTTACATAATGGAAATATTGGTATAGATTTACCAATGGCACAAAATTTATTTTCTGTATCTCCAAAAACAAATTATTCCGGAACATCTACTAAAGTTTCTGGTAATATTTTATTAGAAACTCCCTTTAATAATGCTGGTATTTTTGAAGGTTTTGTTGTGTTTGATAATAATGCTAAAACTACATCTATCATCAATGAAATAACAGATACTACCCATTTAAAAGTAGATAATTCTAATATAAATATTTCTTCTACAAATATGGATATTTACTTACCTGGTTTAAATGTAGATAGTAATGGTTATGTAGGAATTGGTTCTAGTAAAATGAATAGTAAATTACAGGTTAATGGTGCAATTGCTACCTCTATAAAATCTATTAATACTAATGAATCACCATATTCTATTACAATTGAAGATAGTACTATCTTGTTAAATAGTAGTAATGGACCTATTATCATAACATTACCAAATTTAACAAATTCTGTGACTGGTAGAAATATTAAAGGTCGTATTTATGTTATTAAAAAGATATCAAATGATACAAATATTATAACTGTTAATACAACTGGTAGTGAAACTATAGATGGTTTATCTAGTTTTACTGGTCAATTATTATATAATGATTCTATTACAATTCAAACAGATGGTAGTAATTGGTATATTATTTCAAAATATAATGCATAAAAAATAATGCATAAAAAATAAAGCATAAAAAATAACGCATAAAAAACATTCAGTATGTTCAATTAATGCGGTTGATTAATATTTTCAATTAATTTACTTTGTCCAATAGATTATAATATTAAAAAAATAAAAATTGATTTTCTTTTTTAATATTTTTATTTAAATAATAATTTTGATTTATAACATAAATGTATTTTCAGTTATAAAACGATAGATAATTAACTAATTAAAAAAATAAAATATAAAATATAAAAAATTGAGACTAAAATGGATCGGAAAACAAAAAAACAATATCAATTTCATGTTAATCAATGTGTATCAAAAATATTTAATCAAAGATTCAAGGAAAATACTTCTGATTCAGAAAAGAAGAGAATGATTTTAATGGAAATTATTAAACTTTTAAATATAACTCATAATATAAATCAACTTCATATTATTGATTTGATTAATGGTATATCTTTAAATGATTCTTTATTTTTAAAAAACAATAATGTATGTCAAAATAAGAATGAAGGAGAAAGTGATAATGAAGGAGAAAGTGATAATGAAGGAGAAAGTGATAATGAAGGAGAAAGTAATAATGAAGAAGAAAGTGATAATGAAGAAGAAAGTAATAATGAAGAAGAAAGTGATAATGAAGAAGAAAGTGATAATGAAGGAGAAAGTAATAATAAATTAAATTTTAAAAATATTTTATCATATCAAAATGGATTTTTAGATTTATCTATTAATCAAGAAGAATATGATAGTGATAATGGTACATACTGTTTTGATAATGAAGATAATGAAAATATAAGTAGTAATCAAGAAGAAGAACACGACGAAGAAGAGCACGATGATGAAAATGAAACGTCTGAAAGTGATATTCAAAGTCAAAACGATATGAATGATATATTACAATTAAAGGATAATACCCAATTAGCATTAAATGATTCTGGTAATCAATGTCTTGCTAGAATTAGAACAGTTCATAATAGACATTTTAATAAAGAAATAGATAATACTGCTCCCTATTGGTATTACAGAGATTCTGAAGGGTATTCTTATGGTTACCAATGTAAAAAACCTAGAATGTCTGGTAAGCCATGTTGTTCTATGCACCAACCAAAATATGATATTTCTAGTATTTCTCTTATTACCGAAAAACCAGTTGAATTAATTCAATATGAAAAAGAGCAAGCAGAAGTCAAATCTGAATCAGATACTGATAATGAGGAGCAAATAGAAAATTATAATTCAGATCATGATTCGGATGAAAATTCAAAACATGAACTAACTTTAGAAAGAGTTGAAATTAAAAATAAGGGCACATTTTTAATCTGCAAGGAAACTCAAGAAATATTTACTCTGGAAGAAAGGAAATTAGTAGGTGAAATTATAGCAGGAGCATATATTTTTAATTAAAATTTAGAATAATTTTATATAAGTATTTTATATAAGTATCTTAAAATTATACTTATTTTTTTTAATAATTTTTTTTATTTTGAATTTTTTTAAACTATAATTTTCATACTATTTAAAAATGTGACAATTTAAAAAATAAAAATGAAAAAAAATATTTTTTACTTTTTTCTAAATTTTTAATTTTGAATGTATTTTTAAAATTATTTTATGATTTTTTTTTTTTAAAAAAAGTGGACCCCTTCTCCCCCCCCCTCTCTTTTTTTTGTGTTTTTTTGACAAAAAAAATGTGACATTGTGACAATTTGTGACAATGAATGTTTTTTTTTATACTAAGGCACGTAAAAAAAATGTGACATTTGCAAAAAAATGTCACAAATTGTCACATTTTTGTCACAAATTGTGACATTTTGTGACAATTAATAATTTAAGAATTTTTTATTTTCTATTTATATAATAAAAGGAATAAAAATGAGTGGATATAAGTGCACCATATGTAACAAAGAATTTAAAAATAATTGGTATTTGAAAAGACACCTCGAGCGTAAAACACCATGTGTTTCTCCCAGACAAAAAAAATTAGCCAAAGTTAGCCAAAGTTTGCCAAAGTTAGCCAAAGTTAGCCAGCAAAATGGGGAGTGTAAAAATCAGC
>CESM01013162.1_pt1 | contig 14579 bp, 10 predicted proteins | sample 361421 | NCBI WGS metagenome assembly CESM01 (sample SAMEA2622219, study PRJEB7988) | marine metagenome | isolation source: saline water (ENVO:00002010), including | reverse complement strand
CAAATGCAACAATTAGTCCGCTAACAATTCCACAACCTGAGCATGCAAGTACTCCAAATAAATCATCACCAACAGCAAAAGATCCAAAAGGAGCCATAAGGAGCGTAATTAGCATACTAATCCAAGCTAATATAACCATTAAAATCGTAAAATAACTACCTATCTTTCCGAAGAATCCGCCTCCAGATACAATTGGTAGGGAGAAATCTACAAATCCAGCATCAAGTTCAATTTGCTGATCTCCGCTATTGACCATGTATTGTGCGTACAGTGTTCAAATGATGAAGTTTGAGGCCCCTAGGACATTTTTCAGTCGAAATTCATTCGTCATCTTCGGAAGATTTTCTTATATTGTTATTTATCATTATTACCGAAGCGAAAACCAGACCAAATAGCGAAATTATAGCAATCCAATATAATGGTCCATCTAACCAAGTTTCTTCATCTTCTGTTATCGGTTCCGGCTCTGGCTCTTCTGAATCAATATCGAGGTATAACCAAGCGTCTCTACAAGTTACTTGACTGGGCCAATTTCCAGCATCTTCGCATAATTTACCGGGTACAGCGAACGCATCTTCAACATCTAGTTGGCAATACCATCCACTAAGATCCATACAATCATTGGTTGGTTGCATTACCACTACTATTGACCCACAAATAAGTTCCTTCCCACTAGGTAATGTTTGTCCATTTTCAGATTCACATTTCTCTAAGTGAATTCCTTCTTCTATTGTTGTTGGATGAGTTAATGTTGCACCGAATGGGCCATATGTTTCCCACAGCAAAGGCAATTCAGGTTCAGGTACTGTATTTGTTCCTCCATTCCCATTGTTATTACCATCTGTAATGTTAGTTTCTATTGGATCAGCACCTCCTACTGTGCCACCAACTCTATGTCCATTAGCGTCTAATTCTATATCATAATAATCAGACCACAGATCTATACTTCTTCCATTCTGGAATGATGGTGTATTGTTTAGGACCTCAAAATATCTTTCATCTCCCATAGTGAAAAGATACTCAATCGGAACACTTTTTCCTTGATTGCATTGATCAAGATAATCAAGCATTTCCGCATAAGTCTGCTGCGCTTCAGGGACACCATCGTAAGTTATGTCTATGGCCTTACTGAATCCAACTCCTTGGATTATTTCTACATCCTCGTCCATTGCTTGCATTATGTCAACATCTCCAAAGACTGGAATTCCACCAACAATTACCAATCTGACATCTGGGTCAACGGCTTCTACAACATTTCTGTATGGATCGGCATTGAACGTATCCAGAACAACAAGGTCAGCAGCCAACCCTGGTTGTATTCTTCCTGTGTGTTCAGACCACCCAATAGCATCAACCACGTTTGTAGTAATAGTCTGGACTAACTCAAAGTCTGTGAATATATCACCTAGAACATTGCTATCCCACCAATCAGCAATTTTGAGTTCATGCATAGAACTCTTAGATCCAGAAGGTGCCCAGTCTGGGCCAATCATTATGTTTACACCTTCTGATTTTGCTGTTGCAATGTCGGTTGTTTCACCATAGAGTAGAAGATTGGATGTTGGAGACCATGCTATACTGCCTCCAACATCTCCCAGAGATGACAATTCTGGTTGTGTAAGGCCAGTTCCATGGATTACTACAATTTCTCCTACAAGCAGGTTGTTTTGCACAAGAATGTCAAACTCTGCTCTACTGGATTCATCAATCCCTTCAGCAAGATGAATGAACCAAGCATCAAGGTCTCCAGATGAATTTCCATTCTTGATATGATTGCCCTCATAGTCAGTCTCCAATTCAGTGACCTTGGTCCAAATATTGTCATCGCCAAAATTGTATAGTTCAATATTCCTAGCGAGCATTGTTTCAAATGTATCAGTTGAGGTCGTAGAACTTCCTTGTAGAGCAGTATTTGCCCCTGCTATCGCCCTGAGTTCTGCAAACCTCATAGCAGAAGAATCATAGAGAGAACAACCAATGTCCTTAGCATCACTGTAGCCAGAGTAAGACTGCCATTGATATCGATTATCCCAACCATCCGTTCCATGATCCCACAAGGGTATCAAGTTGTATTTAGCGTGATTATGAGGGTCCACAAAACCGGGATAAATAGTGCCACTTGTTGTTATTGATGTGACGCCTTCAGCTATGGAAGGAGTTTCCTCTGAATTACTCCAAACGGCTTCAATCATTCCATCACGAACGAGAACACGGCCATCATCTATTACAGAGTCAATTGACTCCATTGTGACTACTCTCCCCTCAAGTATGTACTCGCCATTATGTATGTGGTCTTGAGGGGGGTAACAATTACCTCTCAGATGATTAATTCCAACCCAATCCTGATCATTTGGACCACCGGGTGTTGGACTACTATCTGATAGTTTCATCCAATTTCCATCAGCTCCATATCCATATGGTATTCCATAATCGGAGTCTTCTGCATCATAACTAACTGAATCTACAATATTTCCATTTGTATCACTAATTGAAATAGTATCTCCCTCAAAATAATCAAATTCAATGTTAGTTTGAGCCCGATAAAATACTAGATATGACCCTGATTCAATTGTAGTACCCCAAGCAACACTACATGCGGGAGATCCACCTTCTGAAACATCATCAATCCACCAACCTCCAATATCAACCGAAGAATTACTAGGATTGTATAGTTCTAGAAATTGGTTTGAGTATCTACCAATTTCTCCATCTCCATTCCAATCAATCCCTCCATATTGTTCGCTATTTGGTGAAACATAGATTTCGTTTATTATTAATTCTGACTCAGGAGATTCATCTCCCACTGTGCTCATCATTGGAGATATAGACATGATTACAATAAGCATAGTGAGCGTCAAGGCATTACGCATTGAGATCGCTACGGGTTGCTTTTACACTTGAACAAAACCCTCCTTCGATTTAGTAAGTGTATCTTAATTTCAGATTAGAAATAGTAGAAATCCCTGACCCATTGGCCTTCAGTTATATTAATTTAGAAACTTCTTTTCATCGTATCTGGGAGGTTCTTTATGTTGTCAACCTTACATCGAAATACTATCTTCTTTATTTCAATGGTTTTTCTTTCCGGATGTATGGGTTTTGTTGAGGATAATCAATCTGTAATCAATATTGATGTCGACACCGATACTAACTATGGATTGATAATAACCTCGTTTGAAAATGGAGAGGAAACAAAGAGAATTAATCCAGTAATAAAATTTAATTTTTCCAATTCAAGTAATGTTAACGAGATTGAAATATTTGGAATAGTCCCCGGAGATGGAAGAGATCCGATCACAATAGAATATTCAGAAGGTGTCGAGATTGAAGTTGAATACTCTCATCATGGATTATACGAAATAACGGCTTTTGGTATCGATAAAGGAGGTTTACAGTCAAACATAACAATTGAGATAATTATTGAGCAAACGATCGACTGGTACGAAAACAATACTGCTTCTCCAGATGTTTTAGTATTCGACACGACTCCAGGAAACAATTTCCCTATACCTTCTTACTTTGTATTAAATTCATCCATTCAAAATCCAAGTATACTGGAAATTGACGGTAGAGATGTAGATGTAAAATGGAATATTGAAAATCATGAGGGTGTTTGTCAAACAGCAAATGAGAATATTCAGAATGGAGATACTAAAAATTGGAAAACGATCCACTTCGGGCCATTTTCAATACATGAGATATATTTGACAATAGAGGATGGTCAAGATAGGATAAATGTTCATCATAATATAAATATCCGCTATAATTAGACAAATTAATCATGTAATTGGATTCGTGGTGATAAATAATGGAGAGCAGGGTCAGAGTCTTGTCGGCTAGTATCATGGTTCTGACCATGTCATTAGCAGGCTGTCTAGGAGGTATTAACTCTAGTAATAATGCGACTCAGATCCCTGATTGGGACAAAGAAATGACCTATATTGATGATCCAATTACTCACTCTGATTCTCGTTTTTTCGACGTATCAGATCCATTCTTGAATCAGAGCTGGGGTAATTCAAGTTGGGCGGTATTTGGTAATGAAGAAGGCGGAAATTGCTGTGAGCATTATCTTGCAGCAACAAAAGAAGGTTGGATTTTGAATTTTGGAGGGGAATATCCTACTTGGTCCGAAGATAGAGGATTTACCTGGCAGGAATATAGACCAAGTGTATTCTCTCAAATTGGATGTAGAGAACCAAAACCGACAGTTCCTGGTCAAGAAGGTCTTGGAGAAGGTAGTATAGTTCAAGCAACTAATGGGGACTTAATTTCTATGGGATGGTTTCCTTATGCTAGTAGCAGTGGAGCAGATCAATTTTACGCATTTTTCTATGATTCTGAAGATCAAGAATGGAGTTGGTGTTTCAATAGAACTCCGGAGCCATTTTATGACCGCTCATGGCAAGTAGAAGTAGTTGGTCCAATCAATGGTGGAATTTACGGTAATGGAGATTGGGCGAGTTTAGTTATCTCAAATTTCTGGCATCAAGTAGCGAATCTAGGTGGTCAGATATCAACTGACGGAATAAATTACGATTACTTTGATTTCCCTGACCGAAACGCCAATTTAGCCGAAATTGAAGTTGATTTAACCGCAGATTCCTTAGGTCCGGAATGGGATTTCACAAAACCTCACAAAGAAATGCGCGCATTCCCAGTACCTTCTGGTGGGTTATATTTTCCAAATTACTTCGTTGATGGAACTGACGCCTATGTGGATACCTCTCTTAATTGGTGGTCCGCAACAACATTGAATGGGTCATCCCTTCCTACAGAATATTGCGCCTTTGATTCCTCAAGTGCATTACATTGCTTTGGGAGTTTAAGTGGAGGAGTGGGAATCTCCCATTATCTTTCATGGGATGGTGGTGAAACTTGGAATATTCAAGATTATAATTTATCAGGTTCTGCTTCAGAAATAGAGGAATGGGAATGGCATTCTAGTGGTGTTCATGATTTAATTGTTGTAAATATAAGGTATCAAAGTGCATCAGGCCCTGATGTAGATGTAGCATGGCATATTCGTGACTTTTCAGAGTCTCAATATCCAGATATGAAGACCTATCTAGGTCAGGGAGATCTCGATTCTACATCTGGCGCAGGAAATGATATCAGGTTTGACTTTGCGAGTATGGGTATATTACCAGATGGTGGTTCATTTATTGCCTACATGGATTCAACAGATCCCGATCCACTATTTGGCGTTGAATTACTAATACCTACAAAGTATGGGTCAAACATTTCCAGTTGATTATTTTTCAATTCTGAAAGTTACTACAACATCATCAACTTCGAATGAATCTCCAGCCGCTTCTCCCTCATTCATTGATGCTTTACCTGCACGAACTTCTGATTGAACATGATTCCAATCAACACTTGACATTTCAAGCCCATTAATCCATACAGCGAGATCGATAGTGGCTTCGACATCTAGTGACAGATCCTTACGTTTAGCTTGAACTCTGCGGATAATATCTCGCGCTAATCCCTTGGATAGAAGTTCTTCATCCAACATCATATCAAGTACTAGTGAAACATCACCAATATCTTCATCAGAAATAGTTGCTGCTGCATAACCTTGTTTTTCTACACGCCTAATTTCGATGTCATCAGTAGTAATGTCATATCCCTCTAATATACAGATTCCTGCATCAATCTCTAGTAATAAATTGTCAGGGTCTGCCTCATTTAGTAGAGATAAGACTTGAGGCAAGTCTTGCCTACACTTCTTTCCTAGTGCTTTTCGGTTTGGTTCAATCATAATACGTTGAAATCTTTCTAGATCATCTTCTGTTGTTAATGACTCTACATTTAGCTCATCTGCAAGTAGTTTGTGAAATCGAGATATATCAGGTCCACCAACTATCCAACCTGATCTACAGGGTAGTCGCTGTCTACGATCTGCCTCTACTCGAATTCTTCTTCCAGTTTCTGCAAGAGTTCTAACCAATGACATTTCTTGCTCCAGAGCCCAGTCTTGAGGTGGGAGATTTGCCTCTACTAGACTAGATCCAACGGGCCAATCTGCCAGATGTACTGAAACACCAGTTAGATCTCTATGGATTCGATCTGGCATGAAAGGAGATACCGGGGCCATTAATCGACAAACGGTAAGAAGAACTTCATGCAAAGTATGTTGACAAGATCTTTTGTCTGTAGAATCTGCTTCATCCCAAAGTCTCCGGCGACTTCTTCGAACATACCAGTTTGATAGATCACTGACTACAAATGACTCTAGATCTCTTCCTGCTTTATGGAAATCCCAATTGACAAATTGGTCGTGATATGCATTTGAAACTGTATGTAATCGTGATAGAATCCATTGATCTAGAGGACTACGTTCCTGTATAGGGACAAAATTATCTGGATCATCGGGATTAAATCCATCCAGTGCAGCATAATCAGCATGGAAGCGATGAACATTCCAGAGTGTTAGGAACATTTTAGCATAGGACTCTCTAACTCCATTTGGATCAAAATTTGTTGGAGACCATGGTGCACTCTGTGTCATCATATACCAGCGAATAGAATCTGATCCTTCTTTGTTAAAATGATCCCAAGGATTGACTACATTACCTCTCGACTTTGACATCTTTTTCCCATCCTTATCTAGTATGTGACCTAGCGATAGACATCTACGATAACAGATACTATCAAACACAGTAGTTGACACAGCCAAAAGTGAGTAGAACCAACCACGAGTTTGGTCTACTGCCTCACAGATATAGTCTACAGGAAATGCTCCCTCGAACTTATCCTGATTGTCAAAAGGATAGTGCCATTGTGCAAATGAAGCGCATCCTGAATCAAACCAGCAGTCCATTACGTATGGTTCACGAATCATTTCACCATTACATCCATTATTAGGACAAGATAATTTTACATTATCCACATAAGGTCGATGTAATTCCGGAGGCATTGGTGAATCTTGTGTTTTCATTTCTTTCATTTCGGCAATACTACCTATGCAATGTTCTTGGCTACAGTCAGGACAAATCCAAACAGGAATCGGAGTGCCCCAGTAACGTTCACGACTTATTGCCCAGTCCTTGATATTAGAAAGCCACTCACCCATTCTTTTTTCACCAGTCCAAGAGGGTGCCCATTCTACCTCTGAATTATATTGTAAGATCTGATCTTTTACTGCGGTCATACGAACAAACCAACTATCCATTGCATAGTATAGTAATGGGTGATCAGTTCGCCAGCAATGAGGGTAGTCGTGAGTGTATGTGTGTTCTCTGTATAGTGAATTTTGATTAGTTAACAAGTCAATAATATCTGAATCACAATCCTTAACATAGCGCCCATCAAGTTCAGAGTGAGTACCTGTAATAAATTTCCCATCCATACCTACAGTGTGTTGTGCGGGGAATCCTTCCTTCATTCCAAGATTATAGTCATCTTCACCATACATTACTGCGGTATGGACTACACCAGTACCATCAGTTGTTGTAACAAATTCAGCACCTACAATTGTCCAAGCAGCAGAATGTTTTGAACCATCAATGGCATCAGGAAATAACGGATTATAAGATCGTCCTACTAAGGCTGAACCATCAAATTCTTCAATAACTTCAACATGATGTCTCAGAACAGTTCCCATCAAATCCTTAGCCAGAATTAGCTCTTCTCCGATTAGTGCTCCACCACGTCCTTCCCAAGAATCCGAAGGCACAGCATTAATTCTAACTCTTACATAAGTGACATTAGGTCCTACTGCCAGTCCAACATTACCTGGTAGTGTCCATGGTGTAGTAGTCCATGCTAATACAGATGCATCATCATCAATTAGTTTGAATTTTACAAATACCGCCGGTTCAGAAACTTCCTTGTATCCCTGAGCAACTTCGTGGCTAGAGTAACTTGTACCTGTTTGTGGGCAGTAAGGGAGTACCTTGTGGCCACGGAATAATAGACCTTTTTCGAACATTTGCTTTAATGACCACCAAGCAGATTCAATGAATTCATCCTGTAATGTAACATAAGGATCATCCATGTCTACCCAGAAGCCCATTCTTTCAGTCATCTCCCTCCATGCAGCCTCATATGTCCAGACACTTTCCTTACATTTCTGATTGAAGGCTTCCATTCCATAGGCTTCTATTGCCTCATTACTCATCAGGTCTAATTGCTTCTGAACTTCGATTTCAACAGGTAATCCGTGAGTATCCCAGCCCGCTTTCCTCTCAACAACATGTCCTTCCATTGTTTTCCATCTACAAACCATGTCCTTGAATAGTCTAGATATGACGTGATGGATACCCGGCTTTCCATTTGCAGTAGGTGGTCCTTCTAGAAAGGTGAAAGGAGATGCTGCGTCTCTACGAAGATCTATACTCTGATCAAATGTATTTTCATCATTCCAAAGTTTCATGAGGTCCATTTCAAGGGTTACTGGATCAAGGTCTCCAGCAGGCTCAGGTACCACCATTGAGCGGGCGACTTGTATCTCCGTCTTGAAGTTGAGGGGATCACCCGAAGGGTGAATATGTCGGTTTGCAAGGGTTCAAAGGCATGTGCCCTGAGGTAACTACGATGTCTGAGACGATCACGCTAGAAGTTGGTGGGATGACTTGTGATGGATGCGCAGGAAGAGTCCATGATGCTCTGAAAGGAGTTTCAGGCATAACCTCGGCCGATGTATCTCATGAGACCGGAATCGCAGTAATAGAGCATATCGGAGTTTCTCGTGATTTGATGACTGGTGCTATCAAAGCTATTGGCTATACCGTTGATGGAGAAGGTGAACAATTTCATTGGAAAGATGGGTCCGTTTGGAAACAGTCGGCACATAACACGAAATGGTGTTTAGTCGGTTGTTCAATTGGTGAATTCGGCACCTTGGCTTACTATTCTTATTCGGGTATTACTTCAGGACTCACAATAGGATCATCCATTTGGTGGTTCTATGCAATTCTCCCACTAGTGAATGGATTGGCAACTAGTGTAATGTTAGAAACTGCGATTTTAATGCGTGGACAAATGGACTTTAGAAATGCACTTTCAACAGCATTCGGGATGTCTTTCATTTCAATGTTGATGATGGAAATTGCCATGGAAATCACAGATCTATTATTTACTCAAGGCGAACTTGGTATGAATCCAATTGCGATTCCCTTTATGCTCATAGTCGGTTTCTTAACACCTTGGCCATACAATTACTGGCGTCTGAAGAAATATGGCGTGGCTTGTCATTGAAGGGGTGAGAATGTGATAGATTGGAGCGATTTAGCCGAGGAAATCACCTCGTGGATAGAAGGTTATGCTGAAGATAATGGCATTTCAACTCTGGTCATAGGAGTATCGGGGGGAATCGATTCTGCTGTTACTTCAACTCTGTCTGCAAGAACTGGAATCCCCACTATCGTACTCAATATGCCAATCCACCAAGATCCAGAACAATATGAATTATCTAAGAAACATATTTCTTGGCTTGAATCAAATTTTGAAAATGTAGAAGGTAGAATGGTAGAACTTACTGACACATATGACACATTTGCAAATGCAATGGCTGAGCACGAATTATCACCATTGGTTCTAGCTAATTCTCGCGCACGCTTACGCATGACAACTCTCTATGCTATCGCAGGTTCAACTGGAGGGATTGTAGTGGGGACTGGAAACAAAGTTGAGGACTTTGGAGTTGGCTTTTTCACAAAATATGGAGATGGGGGAGTCGATATATCTCCTCTCGCTGACTTGATGAAATCAGAAGTTTATGCAATTGCTAATGCTCTGGATATCATCGATGAGATCCAACAGGCAGTACCTACAGATGGATTATGGAATGATGGCAGAACCGATGAGGATCAAATCGGAGCAACCTACGCCGAACTAGAATGGGCTATGTTTTACGAGGAAAATCCATCTGGAGTAGATTTGTCTGAACGTCAACATCAGGTTCTCGAAATTTATCGCGAATTCAACAAAGCCAATTTACACAAGATGAACCCTATTCCAATATTCCATCTGAAAAACCGTTAATGAGTGATGCTAATGTCAATGCAACTCTGTGGGTTCGATGAAGTCAAAGAAGGACTCAAAAATGGTCTTCCGATCAAATTGATTTTGGTAAAAAGAAATCATAACAATAAAGCATTAGAACAACTCATTTCACTTGCTAATCAATCAGAGATACAGGTAATTGAAGGCTCAGATAATGATTTGTGGAGAATGTCAAAAAACAATTCAGAAGGAACTCCTGATGTTCTTGCATTGGTAGGAAGAAATCCTTCTGCGACCTTTGAGGAAGTTCTCGAATCGGGAGGACTTATTTGGATACTTGATGGGGCAAAATATCCTGTTAACATTGGTTTTTGTATCCGTACTGCTGAAGTCTCTGGGGCAGATGCAGTAATTGTAGATGGTCAGTTGAATAATCAAGAAAGAAGTGCTGCAAAACGTGCATCGATGAAGGCGCATCGATTCATCCCGGTATTCTGGCAATCAGCGAGCGAGTCTATACTTACAGCCAAGTCCGCAGGATACCGAATTATCGCCTTAGAAGACATTGGCGACAAGGCACCATGGGATGTTGATATGACTGGCCCAGTCCTCCTAATCGTTGGTGGTGAGCGCGCAGGAATCAGTGAGGAAGTTCTCGCGCTTGCTGACGAAATCATTCGCATTCCAATGAGCGGTTTTGTCCCTTCATTCAATCTACAAGCACCACTCAGCGCAGTAGCAATCGAAGCCCAGCGCCAGCGCTCAGATCAGTGACCGTGTTCTAACCATCCCATTTGCGATGCCAGGAGCAGTAGAATGCCAACTAATGCAATCCCCATCAACATTGGAACAACAGTGGCGCGACCTGTCTCTGGATTGTGAATGTCAGGTAGAGTGTCTACTGTGGCAACATAAAGGAATGAACCTGCAGAGAACAGCATAACCAATCCAATCGTTGCAGATTCGATATCTGCTAATGCTAGGTAGGATACGATAAGCGCTAGAGGTGTCGCTACTGAGAATAGTGCTACATCCTTAATCGCTTGACTCTCATTTTCTCTCTCATGCATTGAGAAGACGCCAAGACTGAATGCTGCTGGTGCTTTGTGAATCAATACAGCAGCTATTACTGCAGAAGTTAGTGCAGATTCGCCGGAAGCAATTGCAGCGCCAATAGCAAGACCATCTGCTGCTGCATGTAGGGATAATCCGGCCACTAGAGTCCATCCAACCTTGTGATGGTGAACGTGTGCGTGTCCGTGTTCCTCAGTGTGGTCGTGATGTTCTTCGTGAACCGCGTGACCGGCTCCACTGGCCTCGAGTAACAACATTAGAAGGAATCCAAGGAGAATCGCAAGACCGTACACTGCAACTGGAGTTTCTTCATGCTCTTCTTCTTCATGCCCATGTTCTAGAACCAAGGTTTCAATCTCAGCCAACCCCGTTGCTGCGTCGATATCTCCATCTTCGACTTCCTCAATTACGTGCATGATTTCTTCAGATAGACTTTCTTCGCCTTCTTCAGATTCTGAATGCTCTTCTTCCTCACCGTGTTCCTCATGATCCCCAAACAAGGCTTCGATTTCCTCGATTGCAGTTTCCGCATCGATTTCACCTGCATCGTGTTCTAGGAGAACTATCGCCACCTCTCCACCGATGGCTTCGTCTCCATGTTCGTCGTGACCTTCGCTGGTTGCTAACTCAAACCCCTCTGGAACGACTACGAGCAATGCGGAGGCGATGATGATTCCAGAAGCAATTGCTGTAATCGTTTTCAAGCGTTTTTGGTCGTTGAAAGATGAACCCTTTATTGGCATCAGCCCGAATACTAGGGCGATAACTAGGGTGATTGCAGCCATTGTCAGTGCTGTTTGCATGATTCGACCCGCCTGCTATTAGATATTTCAATAATGCTATTAATTAAATTAATCAAAATTATTATTAATCTAGTGCATATCGGCTATTTATGAGCCAAATTATTACATTCAGTGTTGACAAGGAATTTGCTAATAGACTGGACGATTTCATTAAGCAAACAGGGTACAAGAATAGAAGTATGTTCCTTCGCGATGCAAGTCTTCACTTCGCAGATACCTCATTAAGAGGGGATATTGATTCTATGAATGCAGATCAGCAAGTTGAAGGTACTGCAGTAGTTTATTTTCAGCACGATGTGGAACATAAATTATCAGAACTAAGGCATTCAAAATCATTCAAAATCACTTCATATAATCATAATTGTCTAATTTCTAGCCACACATGTGTAGATACAATGCAAGTTAGCGGTAGTGCAGGAGCTATCAAGTCCATGATAGATGAGTTGAGAAATACAAAAAATGTAGATAAAGTAGATTTCATTACTGCACCTTTCAGAGAAAGTGGTTGCTGCTGATACAAATTAATTCTTTAGAATGCGCTTCAATAGTGTCTTTAGTCCCAAGGGTTTCAAGGGGTATTGTCGACGCGAGAACTGCGTGGAGATACCTCCTGAACTACAATCGATGCTCAACGGGGAGCATGGAGATACTAAGCAGAAGGCTGCTAGATTGGTAGTTGATCTTGCAGCATCTGCCGGTGCTAAATCCTTTACAAGGTGTGCAAATGCTCATGTTTCAGGTGTTAGTGTAATAACTGGAGGGCACGGTCTTCGTCGCTTTCTCTCAGATTTGTCAGGGGATCCAGAGGGAGTTGTGTCTATACCTACAACTCTAAATTCTGCAGGATGTGATCGTGAACAGATGGAAGAAATGGGTATTGATTATCCTGATTTTCTTGAACATCAATTTGAGATTATTCATGCATATTCTGAATTAGGTATTGAAGTTACTCTATCTTGTACACCATATGATAGGGGTGTTATTATGGATCAAGGAATAGGTTCTTGGGCAGAATCAAATGCAGTTTGTTTCTCAAATTCATATACTTCTTTGATCACTAATCGTGAATCTGGTTTATCTGCCTTAGCAACTGCTCTTACTGGTTGGGCTCCATTATGGGGCCTGCATATTGATGAGAATCGAATTCCAAACATATTAGTTAGGGTTGAGGCAGATATGGATGATTTGACAGATTGGTCAATATTGGGTGATTGGATTGGAATGCAGATACAACCTGATTGGAACTTACCCTGGGGCATGATGCCGCTAATTACCGGCCTTCCAAAAGATGCAGATTTTGAAATGAGAAAAGCCCTAACTGCATCTGCTGCAAATTATGGCTGCCCTATGCTTTGGGCTAATGGTTTAACTGCAGATGCGCCAGATGTAGATTCATTTGAGGGGGAACTCATTTTTGATAATGATGCCTTGAATAAAAGATATGCAGAACTCGCCCCATCTGGTACTATCGATCTTGTTGTTATTGGTTGCCCCCAAGCAAGTGTCGGTGAAGTACGAGCTACTGCAGCATCTGTAAGAACTAGAATGGAGTTGGGTCAAAAAATCCCCGACTCTCGTCTTTGGGTATTCACCAGTGGTCATAATTATGAATTGTTAGAATCAGATGGAACAGTCGCGCTCCTAGAAGAAGCAGGAGCATTAGTCTTGAAAGACACTTGTCCAGAAGTAACACCATACAACCGATCAAAATATAATCACCTTCTAACAAATTCACTGAAGGCTGAGCATTACCTGAAAAGTGGATTGAATAGATTACCCACTAGTGTAGCAACAATTAATCAATGTGTTTCTCATGCTTTTGACCCGTTATTGATCCAAGGAGATAGGCCAACTCTTGGTTCTAAGAAAGCCAAACCTATGGTTACAAACAAAATAATACAGAGTGGAGAAGCCAGTCTTACTGGTAAAGGAATACCTAGTCAGAATAAATGGACTATTTCTGGAATAGCTATGGTTACAGATGTTCCAATAACTTATCTTGGATATGTTAATCGTGATACCGGGGCGATAGAAGAACCGGGACATCCTCTCGATGGAGTTCCAATAGAAGACACGATTCTAATTTATCCCAAAGGCTCAGGTTCGACAGTAGCTCCATTCGTTTTGATGGGGCTAATCTACAATGATAAAGGTCCTCGTGCGATTATAAATCGTGATGTCTGCCCACTAACATTGCCCGCTGCTAGCCTATTAGCAGTTCCTTATGCACATGGATTTGATCTTGATCCCACTATTGAAATTAATAATGGCGACGAAGTAGAAGTAAGTCTAATTGATGGTTCTGTTACACTTAATGTTCTATCACGCGTTAGCGAGGATTGATGACCCCAAGTCATTACCATTATTCTATGAGTGAGCGGCCAGATCCCGAACCTTGTCGCCCTCAGGATTTAGGAAAGTTTGAGATAATCACTCGAGATGGTGCGGCAAGAATAGGTCGTCTTCATACTAAACATGGTATTTTACAGACACCTATGCTTTTACCAGTAATCAATCCTAATATTCGTACTATTGAGCCACGTGAAATGTGGGATAAGTATCGTGTTAATGGTCTTATTACTAACTCATATGTAACTTGGAAGCATGAGGATTTGAGGACATCTGCGCTGAAAGAAGGCATCCATGCATTACTTGATTATCCTGGAGTAATAGTTACTGATTCAGGCACTTTCCAGTCCTATGTCTATGGTGATGTTGAAGTTGAGCCAGGAGAAATAGTTGACTTCCAAC
>CESM01004734.1_pt1 | contig 14582 bp, 8 predicted proteins | sample 361421 | NCBI WGS metagenome assembly CESM01 (sample SAMEA2622219, study PRJEB7988) | marine metagenome | isolation source: saline water (ENVO:00002010), including | reverse complement strand
TAGGCTAATTAAACTTAAGAATGAAATTAATAGTAGTGACGATAAATTAATACTTATTTCTAGTGGACCCGATAAAATACTAAACACAGCTGATGATCTTACCAGCGAAGTCAGCCGAAATTCCTATTCAGGAGTAATGCTTACAGAAAAAGCCTATAGAATGATTTCATCAAGTCTCGGCCCGTACTTGTTACTAATATGCGTACTCTGTTTCAGTTTTTCATCAATGATTGGTTTTTCATATTATGTTACAAAATGCGGCATATTCCTCTTTGGGGTTAAAGCTAGAACACCTCTAATCCTTTTTTATCTATCAGGTATAGTTGTATCTGCAATTGTTGACTTACAGTACTTAATATACTTTCTAGATATAATGTTTGGACTTATGGCGGTGCCAACTATTATTTCCACAATAATACTCTCCCCTCGTGTAATGAAAAGAGCTAAAGAATATTTCTTGTCGATAAAACGAGTACAATAGCGTTTGATATACAACTCTTAGAACAGTAAGTTCCCTGCGACTTATGGATGCAAATACAGCTTCAACCGGAATTCCTTGGTATATTTGGGCTCTTATGACCGTGATCTGCTGGGGAACATATGGTGTGTGCATGCACACCGGTTCTATGAAAATGGACAACCAAGAACATGGACGAATAATGGCATTCCTCTGGGTTGGGATAGCTTATTTCCTCACAGCAGTTATTGCTCCAATTATTATACTTAAAATAAAAGGCGGGCCTATTGATTTTTGGGCATATCCAACAAAAGGTTGGCAGTGGTCACTTATAGCTGGAACGCTAGGAGCAATCGGAGCATTAGGAGTATTACTAGCATTTGGAGCAGCACCCAAACCTACCGTTGCTTATGTCCCTGTGGTAATGTCCATTATTTTTGCAGGAGCTCCAATTGTAAATGCTATTGTAAACACAACCAAAACTAAAGCATGGAGCAATGTCTCAGGTGTTTTCATTTTAGGAATAGTTTTAGCGGCATGTGGCGGATACCTTGTTACAAAGTATGCCCCAAAACCAACCGGAAAAACAGCAGCCAAAACAACAGAAACTCAAAAATAAACAAAAGAGTATGACTAAATTTTCCGCCGATAGCCGCGAAGCGATCGAGTGCATCCAATTAGCGGAAATTCAAAAATTGCTGAAAGTAATTTTACAAAAAAATAAATTTTACAAAAAAAAACTAAACCATACTAAGCTCAATCACTCTATAGAGTCTCTCGAAAAATTCAGAGAACTTTGCCCATTAACAACTAAATCAGAATTAGTTTCAGACCATCACACAAACTCTCCTTTTGGCAGTAATCTAACCTTTCCTATAGAACAATATACACGTGCTCACAAAACTAGTGGCACAAGTGGCAAGCCTATCGTTTGGCTTGATACCAATGATGGATGGGAATGGATGGTAGATAGCTGGTGTGACATATTTAAAGCATCAGGAGTTAGTTCAAATGATCGTATCTTTTTTGCTTTTTCATTTGGACCATTCATTGGTTTCTGGTTGGCATTCGAAGCCGGGAAAAAACTTGAGTCCATGAATATCCCCGGAGGAGGGCTCAGTAGCACCGCCAGACTACAATCTATTTTCACACACCAAGCTAATATCCTGTGTTGCACACCAACTTACGCCCTTAGACTAGCCGAAGTAGCTAGGGCAGAAAATATCGATTTAAACAATTCCCCTGTACGATCAATAATTGTTGCAGGCGAACCAGGGGGCAGCATTCAATCAACCCGAAATGCACTTGAAAAAGCATGGCCCAAATCTTCAATCTTTGACCATCATGGGATGACTGAAGTCGGCCCTGTTACATATCAATGCCCAGACCAACCAGGGGTCCTTCACGTCCTAGAAAACGCATATCTTCCTGAAATCATTGACAATAAAACCAAAAAACCTGTTAAAGCCAATGAAACCGGAGAACTAGTATTAACAACCTTAGGTCGATATGGATCGCCACTGTTGCGATATCAAACTGGAGATCTTGTCAAAGCCTCCAAAAGTAGTCGCTGCAGCTGCGGCACGTATAATCTTAGACTTGATGGCGGAATTCTAGGACGGGTCGATGATATGTTGGTAATACGCGGAGTAAATGTTTATCCAAGCGCTATAGAAGAGATTATCAGAGATATTGGTGGGGTAGATGAATATCAAGTTAATGTAACCAACAATAATGCACTCTCTGAAATATCTATTGATATAGAACCTGAAGCACAGAAAGATAAAAATATCACTGAAAGACTTTCCAACGCTTTCAAAGAGAACCTCTCTTTACGTATACCTATACAAACTGTTGAACCCCATTCACTTCCTAGATTTGAGTTAAAAGCTCAACGATGGATAATAAAATAATTCTTTAAATAACTTAAACCTAGTCACTTGCATTTTCTTTTTTCTTCCACCGACGTTTTGCCGGTTCAGGTAAAGTTTTATCGACTTTAGCATAATAAGCCCCCGCCCCCTCAAGTAACTCATTAACTTCATCACGAAGTTGCATTGAAGGTTTCACAAAATGCTGTTCACCAGATTCGATAAATACCAATCTTCCATCTTCCTGTTTAAAACAAAGATACAACGGACAACGACCAGGATGGTTTGACGCTAACTCAAGAATACTCACCACTCTATCCGGATTTAGTTTTGCACTATTTAAACGAAAATGAACCTGCTTTGTAAATTTGACCGGAGCATCATCAAGAGAAATTATTTCTTGTGGAAATATTTTAGGCGTGTCTTCACTATTATTAGCCTCCCCAATCACTAGCACAGTTTTGTATGGTTCAAGTAAACTTTGATACTTATCATAGTTCTCATTCATACATAGCACTTGGAAGGAGCCGGAAAAGTCCTCTATTGTGGCTATAGCATAAGGTTTATTGCTTCGTCTGGAAACACCTCTCTGGACCGAAGAAATAAGCCCGCCTAATCGAGAAACTTTTCGGTTCTCGAGCTCCTTGATTGTTTCACTGTTGTGAACACAATACTGCTCCATTAATTCTTTATAAGGGTCAAGAGGGTGACCACTAACATAAAAGCCTAATAATTCCTTTTCTGATACTAACAGCTCATCTCGATCCCATTCAGAAAGATCAGGAACAACGTCTCGCATTGAATTACTACTTTCTTCAAACGCACCAAATAAAGACGTTTGACCTGACGCACGATCTTTGGCCTGGCTAGATGCTTTCGCTAAAGCTTTATCAATTACCGAAAACTGCCCAGCTCTAGATCCCTCTAATTCATCACAAGCACCACTTTTAATTAACGCTTCCAACACTTTACGGTTCACAGTGCGGGTGTCACATCTATCACACAAATTAAACAGATCCGTGAATGGATCCTCTTTAGATCGTGCGTTAATTATATCCTCTACGGCAACACTCCCAACGCCTTTAATAGCAGCCATTCCAAATCGAATAACTGTGCCATCCCTAGCAGGAGCAAAAAAAACATCACTTTCATTTACATCCGGGGGAAGCACTTCAACTCCAAGAACTTTAGCTTCATCTGTCAAAATACCTAGTTTTGCCGTATCTGCCATGTCGTTAGTCATATTGGCCGCTAAAAATTCTACAGGATAATGCGCTTTAAGATATGCGGTTTGATAAGCCACAACAGCATAAGCTGCTGCGTGAGATTTATTAAAACCGTAACCCGCAAACTTCTCTAACAAATCAAAAATTTCATTAGCCTTTTTTTCTGGTATATCATTAGATTCAGCACAGCCCTTTACAAATAATGAACGTTGCTCTTGCATCACCTCAACCTTCTTCTTACCCATAGCTCGCCGCAGCAAGTCCGCACCACCTAAGGTGTATCCAGCAAGAATTTGGGCGGCTTTCATCACTTGTTCCTGATATATAAGAATCCCATACGTTTCTTTTGCTATCGGTTCAAGCAAAGGATGGGGATATTTAATCTCTATCTCTCCATGTCGGCGACGAATAAAGTCAGGTATCAAGTCCATCGGCCCTGGCCTATATAAAGAAACCAAAGCTGTTATATGCTCAATTGATTTCAACTTGAATTTGCGACACAAATCACGCATTCCAGCAGATTCCAACTGAAACACTCCAACGGTATGTCCGTTGTTTAATAATTCATACGCCTTTTCATCCCCCATAGGCAGTCGGTCAACATCAACATCAACACCATGAGCCTTCTTGATCATCTCGCATGTATTCCGGATTACGGTCAATGTTTTCAAACCAAGGAAATCCATCTTCAACAGACCTAAATCCTCAACAGGACCCATTGGATACTGAGTAGTAATCGTTCCGTCATCATCTTTCTTTAGCGGAAGTATATTAACCAAAGGCTCAGCTCCAATCACAACCCCAGCAGCATGTACAGATGTATTGCGGCTTAAGTCCTCAAGAATAAATGCAGTATCTATCAGCTCCCTTGTCACTTCTTCACTATCGTATGCCTCCTTAAGGTCAGCCGACTTATCTAGAGCTTTCTCAAGTGTGATTTTAAGCTCTGTTGGCACCATCTTCGCCAATCGATCTACTTCGCCAAATGTTAATCCCATCACCCTCCCAACATCACGTATCACAGACTTAGCCCCCATAGTTCCAAAGGTAATAATCTGAGCTACGGAATCATCGCCATATTTTTCCCGAACGTACTCTATCACGTCCTCACGTCTATCGTCCGCAAAATCGATATCAATATCAGGCGGGCTAACACGTTCCGGATTAAGGAATCGCTCGAAAATCAATCCATATTGTAACGGGTCTACATTAGAAATTTCTAATAAATATGCCACCAATGAACCAGCAGCTGAACCACGAGCAACACAGGCTATCCCCTGCTCTCGACCATAACGAACAAAGTCACCAACAATCAAAAAGTAACTGATATAGTCCATCTGACTCATTATCCCCAACTCATACTCCAGTCGATCAATAATCTCCTTAACCGCTTCTACTACTGGCTCATCATTCAAGGACAATTCACAATCGATAACATTACCTTCAGGAAGCTTAATATTGGGTAAAAGTTTAATATCTCTTAAAGATTTAACTTTAAATTCGGAACCTCCTTCTAAATCAGCATTAATGCCATATCGATTCTTCAAACCCCCGACAAGAAACTTCCTAAGATAACCTTCAGCAGTATAACCTGAAGGAGGGGTGAAAACTGGGTAATTCAACTTGCCGAATTCAATCTCTACATTGCATTTCTCGGCTATTGCTAATGAGTTGCTAACTGCTTCTGGCACTTCTGAAAACAGAGCTGCCATTTCTTCAGCAGAACGCAAGTAGAACTGCTCTTGAACGTAACGCATTCGGTTGGTATCACTCAACAGAGCCTGTGTCCCTATACAGATCAATGAATCATGTGCATGCGAATGCCCTTTCTCAACGTAATGAACGTCGTTTGTAGCAACAAGATTCAAACCCATATCCTTTGACCAAGGTATAAGTTGGCGATTAACGCTCATCTGCTCTGAAATCCCGTGATTTTGCAATTCGAGATAATAATTTTCTGGACCAAACACCTGCTTAAACCAGTCAATTTGATCTTTAGCCTTATCAAACTCCTCCGCCATAATTAAACGAGGAATCTCACTCGCTAAGCACCCACTCAAACAAATTAACCCCTCCTTATACGCCTCAAGAATTTCCTTATCGATACGAGGCTTATAATAATAACCCTCCGTCTGAGCCAATGTTACCAATCGCACAAGATTCCTATACCCGGTCTCATTCTTAGCTAGTAAAATAAGATGATAATAAGCATCTTTACCTCTCGCTGATGTTTTGCGTTCAGTGCGATGTCCAGGTGCAACATAAACTTCACAACCTATAATTGGCTTTATGTTTTTAGACTTTGCAGCCCGATAGAAATCAATTGCCCCATACATTACGCCATGATCCGTAATAGCGAGTGATTTAAAATCAAGTTCGCTCGCCTTCTTCATTAGGCGATCAACATGACATGCCCCATCGAGCAAAGAATACTCGGTATGGCAATGCAAATGAACGAACTCAGGTTTCGGCATAGACACAATTTAGCTGCAAGAGAGCACTAACAGCAAGATACACGTCGCCTTTGTGAACAACTTACGATCAAGAAAATCCAAAATAACTTTTACCCAACCCTAAAGATAGTTGTAAAATCGGAATTTCCCCCAGGATTTGCAGATAACTTAAGACAAGGCGCGTAATCAGTTTTCATAAAACAAGGAGAAACAATACAATCCATATTGTCACTTTTTCCGATATCATCCGGATTACAAAGTTCAACAACTGACCAACCCTCCCCTAACTCAACGATCATTACGGTTGAATTTGATTCAACTCGAAAAGACAATTCCCCAATCGGATCAACCTTACAATGGGGAGGGAACTGCCAGCGAACACTAAAGGAGCCCAATTGCCCTAGTTTCTCTTCAAAAGAGTCACGAACCAACCATCCATCTTTACTATCTACAAAAAAAGACTCAATTGTCCTACTAAAAGCACTGCCCCCGATACGAACTTCCGTTTCCAAAATATCACCATTAAATGTCCACAACGGTTGGGGGTGTATATTACACCATAAAAACAATCCTTTACGTTTTGCCAAAGAAACAGATTCAGAGCTTGGTCCATTGTGTGCATTTCGGGAAGACAACCAATTACGGAGAACTGGATTTCCATGATAATCACCAGTCCCAGGATCAATAACCATTGCAACTCCATTCAACCAAAGTGAAAAATGCTGTGCATCAAGATGACCATGAGCGGCCATTGATCCTGAACCTAACGACGAAACGTCCACCCTAGCCTTCCATCCATTGCTCTCTTTCACTAAAAAGCCTGTATCAGAAAAAACTTTCCAACCACTTTGCACAGGTGCGGGGTGAGGCAATCCAATACACTCAGTAAAATCACCTCGAATAAAGTGATAGAAGATCGATTCTTCTGATTGCCCTACCAGCCATTGATACCACTCGATAGCGGCAGATTCTTCTTTCAAAAACCAAGGCAATACATATGCGCTATCCGAGTCACCATAATCCCATGGATCTGAGCTAACTTGAACATTTTTAAAATAACTAGCCGCTTGAAGAAGGCGATTATCAATACGATCTCGTTGATCCTCGCGCAAAGCACCAGATACATCAAGTGCCTGCCGAGCCTCCCAGCAAAATTCCCATGAATAAAAATGATAATTTAAACCTTGTTCAAAGTTACCGCCATCAGGATTAAACTGAATTAACGTTTCACGCTCAATCATTTTACTTAACCTTTCAAGCGACGGTCCAAATTCAGATAGATTAGACCAACGAGAAATAGCGATGGCTAAGCCGCTTAATTCGCCTAACAAATGATTGTTTGCAGAAGACCCGAATGATCGATGCCTCCATGTAAACCAAACATGGGGCACTAGTATTTTTTGGCGAATCTTAGTCAACCTATCACCCAAAATGCCAACAGCCCCTCTCTCAAAAGCTGTTATAAAGGCATCAATCCAAGTAAATGCGATGAGTCGCATTCCTGATTCAAGCGCACTCGTCCAATGCCAGCCAAAATACGGAGGGTTTTTTTCCACCCAATCCTCGAGCCACTCTATGGCCAATTCGCCATATTTTTTATTAGAATCCAACCAACATGCTTGAGCTAACCGTACAGGCCCATACCAGCGACTCGGTTCCCACAATGGTTTAATTGCAGCACCAAAGGGAAGCTCTCTGTGATCAAGCTTGAAGGAAACTCTATCCGCCGGAACATCAATTCCTACCTGATAATCGCGATTCCACAACGGTGGCGAATCAACCTTTATATCTAAATGACCGAAATATCGAATTTTACCTGAAGAAATTCGATCAGCATCATTCTTAACAGCTTCAAGCAAAGAGTCTGGCGCTTTAAAAACACTTGGAAGTTCAGGATAGACTGAGTGTTCTAAATCCAGCTCAGGCCATTGGGGCGGTTTGGCATCTGAAAACTCAAAAAGCTTTTTACGGAGCCTTAATGCTAACTCACTTGGACCCATCGCACGAAGGCGATGCCAATACCACTTTAGGTTTGGCATTTATATCTACTTATCAACGCTTAGGATTAGTTGTGCGTTCCTGCAACCATATAACATCTTTGTTATTAGGCTGAGGTTGATTGAGTGCTAGACCTCCTTTTGGCTTTAAGGCTGGAAACGTCCTCGCATCTTGCCACTTTTTAATTTCTGCGTGCCCATCGGCAAAAGACAACCCAGCAGCGTTATTGTGATAACTAGCAGGAAAATCTACCATAATTGTTCTCTTTGGATCAGGGTAACCAGGCATCCAAACAACAAAAAAACCATCATTAATACTATCCATTCGTTCATCAATCATTACCCAAACCTGCGATGCTCCCTGCACAGTCATATCACTACGCTTTAAGAACATTGTTCCATCCCTTGGACCACCAAACCATGTATGATGACCATTACTCCTGCCATTCTGGCCATCACCTCCAACCCAAGCATTCATAGACATACTTCGAACTCGAGGCTTCATTCCATTTTGTTTACCTGCATTAACCGTGCTGGTGTCAGCTGGACACTTAAAAACAGCAGAACTTTGACCGACATGCTTCCAAAGTGGGCTTCTTCGTAATGCTGAAGCGTGCGAAGGATCCCAATTTTTAGGATGAGAAGAAAAATCAAGAGAAGTATTTCCCATCCATCCGTATTCATAAGTCGGACGATTACCTCCGCCAAGATCTCCGTATGCCCAAGTAACTCGATCGTCAGCATCATCAGCATAAAAAGACCAAGCCATCATCAATTGTTTATTGTTATTAACACAGGAAATACCATGTGCCTTAGACTTAGCCTTAGCCAATGCTGGCAAAAGCATACCTGCAAGAATGGCAATTATAGCTATAACAACCAGCAACTCAATTAAGGTAAATGCTGTGTTGTTCTTTTTAATACGTTTTACTTTCATTTTAAATCTATTAAATCAAGTACCGAGTTTGGAATTTGGCACACACCAGAGCCTACCAGGCTTACGCTTCAACTCCTCTTTGTACCATTCAAATTTCATAAATTCTACACTCCCCCCAAACAATCCTGTAACAGCCCCTTCGCTGTGCCTCTTACTAATGCCCTCTGAAAATATTTCCTGCCCACCCTCAACATAAATCTGACCGGGAGTGCTTGAAGCATCATTAAAATTAAAAATACGACGTTCATCTGGCGCCCAAAACAACACATCTTCAGATTCAAATTGATGCCGCTTATGAGTCTTGTCATTAAACCAACCATTGGAGAATTTACCTACAACTCCGTTCATCACATAACTGGTTGTATCCTGTAAACCTTGACTCCTTCTCGATTTTAAATCCTTTGCCTTTTCAGCCAAACAATAAAAAGAATCTTTATTACTTACATAAGGCCACAACTGACCCAGCTCAGGACGAAAACGAGATTCCCCTTTAGGTACATTTCGAGTGCTGTACTTATAAGCCCAACCCTCAGTCTGAACACCCCAATTAGGAAACGGAAGATAATCACTATTATCGTCAGTATACATATGAACCGCCAGAACAAGCTGCTTTTGATTATTAATACAGTTAGTTTTCTGGGCCTGGCTTTTTGCTTTGCCCAATGCAGGCAGGAGCATCCCAGCTAGTATTGCAATAATAGCTATCACTACCAGTAACTCAATAAGCGTAAAACCAGTAACCAATCCGAACCGATTTCGATTCTTTTTCATAACTCTTTAGTCTTAGGTTTCATTGCAAAAAGGTAGGGGCAATACTAATCATATCATATTAGGCATGCAACATCCTCTTATTATTTAATTAAGCCAGACGTTTCAGCCAAGATCTAAGCTGCTTCTTCACTTCTTTTGAACCAGGCGAACCAGTGATATTTCGCTTATCCAAGGCCTTTTTAAGATCAAAAACATCCAAAGCATCCGCTTTGAACTTTTTACTAACACCTTGCATCTCCTTTAGACTCAAAAAATTCAATGGCTTATGGGTTTTTTCTGCTAATGCCACTAAAGCTCCAACAATATGATGAGCTTCACGAAATGGAACTTTCCTCTCAACAAGATAATCAGTCAGGTCGGTGGCTAACAAACTCGGATCGCTTGCAGCATTTGTGCAGTTCTCAACTTTAACACCTATATTTGACAGCATTGCCGTCATTAACCTTATGGTAGAACGAATAGTATCCACGCTATCAAACAATCGCTCCTTATCCTCTTGTAAATCACGGTTGTATGTCATAGGCAACCCCTTTAACAATGTTAACAAAGACACTAGATTACCAACAAGCCTACCACTCTTTCCTCTAGCAATTTCAGCAATATCTGGATTTTTCTTTTGGGGCATTAACGATGAGCCCGTGGTATATTCATCTGAAATCTGAATAAAATCAAACTCACTAGATGACCAAAGAATAAGATCCTCAGCTAAACGTGACAAATGCACTCCTGCCATCGAAGCAATAAAACAAAACTCAACAGCAAAATCTCGGTCGCTAACCGCATCCATTGAGTTTTGCGAGATTACAGGGCGCCCCTTAGCGTCTTCAAATCCCAAGAATGCAGCAACTTGTTTACGATCCAATGCCAATGTAGAACCAGCCAATGCGCCACTACCAAGCGGGCAAACATTTACACGCGAAAATGCATCAAGAAGCCTTTCATGATCACGAGCAAACATCTCTACATAAGCTAAAAGGTGATGTGAAAAATAAACTGGCTGAGCACGTTGTAGATGTGTGTATCCTGGAATAACTACTTGATCATTTTCTACAGCTAAATCAACTAGCGCTTTCTGAAGCTGACTAATTTCTACTTCCAATTCAACAATTTCATCTCTAAGCCACATTCTCATATCAAGAGCTACTTGATCATTTCTTGATCTTCCTGCATGTAACTTTGCTCCTACTGGCTCTCGACTGGTTAATTCAGCCTCTATGTTCATATGAACATCTTCAAGCGATTGATCCCACTCAAACCTTCCTTTTTCAATATCAGCACCAATTGATTCAAGGGCCTTAACAATACGCTTGGCCTCGGTTTTAGATAAAACCCCTATACTTCCCAGCATAGTAGCATGAGCAATAGAACCCAGAATGTCGTGCCGCCACAGGCGCCGATCAAAGGAGATAGATTCGGTAAAACGTGACACATCATCCCCTACCCCGCCTTCAAAGCGCCCACTCCTTGATAATGGAGATTTCTTATTCATCCGGAAGAAGGTTTTACGGCAGGCAGTGAATGTTTTAAACCAAAAACCCACGATCATAAGAGATAGATAATTTGCTAAAACTTTGACGTGCAAGCAGCCATAACGTAGCTTCCTCACCCGTTTATTGGACCTAATATGGGCTTACTTAAAACATTATTTCCTAGCAAGAATCAAAGGGTTGTTAATAAATATAAATCCCGAATTAATTCGATTAACCAGTTAGAGGAGGAACTTCAATCATCTTCAGAAGACATCCTCCGCAAGAAAACTACTGATTGGAAAGCTCAACTCAGCAATATCACCGACAACGACCAACTTGCTAGTGAACTTGAAAAAATCCTACCTGAAGCATTCGCTGTAGTTAAAAACGCTTGCAGACGTCTTTGTGGCACCGAGGTCAATGTTCGAGGAAACAACATCGGATGGGAGATGATCCCATACGACGTTCAACTTATAGGAGGCATGGCTCTTCATAATAACAGCATAGCAGAAATGGCTACAGGGGAAGGTAAAACACTTGTCGCGACACTGCCTGTATACCTTAACGCATTATCAGGGCGAGGAGTTCACGTTGTCACTGTTAATGACTATCTTGCCCAACGTGATAGTGAGTGGATGGGGGCCATTTATAAATTTCTCGGTTTAAGCGTAGGATGCATAGTTCACGATATGAATCCAACACAACGAAGAGAGCAATACAACTGTGATATAACCTACGGAACTAACTCCGAGTTTGGATTTGACTACCTTCGAGACAATGGGATGGCTGGCCGATCAGAAGACCAAGTACAACGCGATCACTATTTCTCTATAGTTGACGAAGTTGACTCTATTCTAATCGATGAGGCTCGCACCCCTCTTATCATTAGCGGGCCAGCTGCAGCCAGTCTCGACAAAGAATACCGTCAAGCGAATCCAAGAATTAAAAGTATTGTACAAGCTCAGCACAAACTAATTAACAGTTACCTCTCTGAGTCGGAAAAAATAAGTAAAGTCCTCCTGGATGACTCCAATCCGGAGAAGCCTACCGAACTTGAAGAGAAACTAGGTTTATTACTATATAAATCTCGACTAGGCGAACCCAAGAGCGGACGCCTCATGAAACTTTTAGAAGAACCTCAAAATCAAAAATTATTAGACAAGGCGGAACTCTCCCTTCACGCCGATCAGTCTAAAAAAGAACTTTATGACCAAAAAGAGGAACTCTATTTCGGCATAGAAGAAAAAAACCATGATGCTGACCTTACTGAAAAGGGGCGCAATTTCCTTAATCCAAATGATACAGAAGCATTTATGCTTCCTGACCTGGCTGAATCCCAACACCAAATAGACACCGATGAATCATTGGACGCCCAGTCACGAATGGCAGCCAAAACTAAACTGCAAGACGAGTTCAAGTTAAAGGCTGAAAATATCCACATAACAGGGCAACTACTCAAGGCATACAGCTTGTATGTTCGAGATGTAGCATATGTTGTACAGGAAAACAAAGTTATCATTGTTGACGAACACACGGGACGAGCAATGCCAGGTCGCAGATGGAGCGACGGCCTGCATCAAGCCGTAGAAGCTAAGGAAGGGGTAACAATTGAACAAGAAACGCAAACACTTGCCACCATTACTATCCAAAACTACTTCAGGCTTTATACAAAATTGGCTGGAATGACCGGCACAGCCGCAACCGAAGCTCATGAGTTTTTCGATATATATAAACTAGATGTCCGAACAATTCCCACGCACCGAGAATGTATTAGAGATGATTTCAATGATTCGATTTTTAAGACAAAACGTGAAAAATATAATTCAGTACTTGATGAGATTAAAAAAATAAACCAACAAGGACGACCTATCCTTGTAGGGACTGTTTCAGTTGAAGTCAGCGAACACATCTCAAGAATGCTAAAGAAGAATGGTATAATTCACAGCGTTCTCAACGCAAAATACCACGAACAAGAAGCTGAAATTGTAGCACGAGCAGGCCTTAAAGGCGCCGTAACCATTGCCACAAACATGGCAGGACGAGGAACCGACATTAAACTCGGGGATGAAATAGGGTCTCTTGGAGGCCTCCATGTAATAGGTACTGAACGACATGAATCACGGCGAATCGACCGACAATTGCGTGGTCGTTGTGCTCGGCAAGGTGATGCTGGGTCGACTCACTTCTTTTTATCCCTCGAAGATGATTTACTTCGCCTATTCGCAAGCGGAAACAAAATGTTTTCCTATGTTGAAAAAGGCATGGAAGAAGGCCAACCACTTGAGAGCAGAATGTTAAACCCTGCAATTCAAAAGGCTCAACAAAATGTCGAAAAGCACCACTTTCAAATCCGAAAACGAACGCTTGAGTACGATGATGTTATGAACAAGCAGCGTGCAGAAATATATGGATTTAGAAATGAAATAATGCACGCCGAACAAGTTCAGGACGAGTTGTTAAATATAATGGATCGCGTTATTGCAGACAAGGTACAACAATGCTGCAATAGAGATCTAGATCCAACTAACTGGGAAATACGCCAGCTCACCGACTGGGCCACATTAACCTTCCCTATAGCCGTTACAATAGAAGGACTAACACAGTTGGCGGAAGGAAAAAATCGCGGAGGAACTAAATCTACTGACGATTCTGAGATGGATCCCAATCAGACCGTAGTATTTGAAGATATATCCACCAAAGCCAAGGAAGCATACAAACTTAAAATCAGCTTTGAAGAACACGATGCGCTTACAACAGTCGAGAGGCATACAATTCTCAACTCTATTGACAGACTTTGGCAAGAGCATCTATATGAGATGGACAGCTTGAGATATAGTATTAGTTTGCGCGCTTATGGACAACGGGACCCAATCCTTGAATACAAGGCTGAGGGCTATCGAATGTTTGAAGAGCTGCAAGTCAATATTTGGACAGATATATGCCAAAACATTTTCCGTAGTGCTTCTAGTGTTGAAGCGTTTCATAGTTTCCTAAGAAATCTACCTTCCAAAGAGATCCACCAAAATACAAGCGCATTTGGATCCGAAGAAAGACGTGCTGCAAATGAAGCTAGCGATATGGTAAACGAAGCAAATGATACAGTGAGTAAAGCTGAACCTGTGCGAGCTTCTGTCAAGGTTGGCCGTAACGATCCTTGCCCATGTGGAAGTGGGAAAAAATACAAAAAGTGTTGTGGCTAAAACCACCTGAAATCGACAAAAAAAATCCGAGTCATTAAATGACTCGGATTAGCAATTTTTTTTGAATCTAGCTTAAGCCTTTTCAACTCCAAAACGAGTTTTCCCAGGAATCGCAATTGAGTATCTACCGTTTTCATCAGGAAGAGTAGGAGGAGCAGCTTCCCATCCAAGAATTTCTGGCATTGTATTTTCGTCTGAATT
>CESM01236398.1_pt1 | contig 14584 bp, 1 predicted proteins | sample 361421 | NCBI WGS metagenome assembly CESM01 (sample SAMEA2622219, study PRJEB7988) | marine metagenome | isolation source: saline water (ENVO:00002010), including | reverse complement strand
TATTTTATATTTTATTTTATATTTTATTTTATATTTTATTTTATATTTTATAAATAAATAAAATTATTATTATATATTTATTTTTTAAAAGTTTAAAGATATTTTCATTAATATAATCAAAAAAAAATATTTTTAAAATTAATTCTTTATAATTATTAAATTATAATAAATAATTAGTAAATTATTATTATTAATTAATAAATTATAATAAATAATTGGTAAATTATAATAAAATTTGGAATTAATTATTATATTTTATAATTTAAAAAAAAAAATATTTTAGATAAATATGCCTTTAACTGTCGGACAAGGTGAAGATTTGAGATTATCACATGGATTAAAGCTTGGAAAATCAACAAAAATACCTAATAATCCAATAGCGTCTAGTAAATTACCTACCGCAGGAACTATACATTATAATGCATTTAATCAAAGATTTGAAGGTGTATTAGGGAAAACAACTACATTTAATAATAGTAGAGTTGTTCCTTTATCATTTGATATAGCATCTACATCAAACTTAGGATGTATTAAAATTGGTAATAATTTAACAATATCAAATGATGGTATTTTAAACGCTACTGCTAATAGTTTATCAAGACAAATGCAAAGAGTAATTATAGTTTCTAAAGCACCTAATACCGGTGATTTTACGACTATTCAAGAAGCACTTGAACAATTTTTTGGATTTATGCAAGCAGATGGTTCAAGTGTTGACGCTGGATTAAAAACTTTACAAGCTAATAACCCAGGTCAATTTCCAGATCCATCTGCTGATAATATGTATATTATTTTTGTATCACCTGGTATATATGAAGAAACAACAATTGATGGTGTATCAGACAATAATCCTATTAAATTACCACCATACGTAGCTTTAATTGGTGATAATCCTGATACTTGTATAATTAAATGTAGTACAGGCATAGCATTAGAAACTAATACTAATTCTATAGTTAGTAATTTAACATTTGATTTAACTTCCGCAGACACTAATGTTAGTAATACAGATGTAATAGGTATAAATAGTAATGCTAAATCAAATAATAAATTTGAAAATTTAAGATTTATTTCTTCATCATTTACTAAAAATATATTTACTATTAAATGTTTAGGTTCTTCTAATTTTACTATAGATAAAGTTAATACAGATTTTGATACATCTGTCTCCGGAAGTGGGAATATTAATAATATTTATATAACAGAAGATAGTTCTAATAATGGTAGTTCTGGTATTATTAAAAATTGTACAACTAGTATTAAAACTTTAGACCATAATAAAAATGCTTTAAAAATAGACGGTAAAAGTATAGTAACGGCTAAATATAATGAATTCATAGTAGAAGAATACAATTCTACAACTACTGCAGTAACATCTGAAAGTATTAATTTAAAAAATTCTAATTTAGAACTTTTACATTCTAAGATTGAATGTATTGGTTTTGATAATGATTATACAAATACAACTAAAAATTTACTAGGTATAAAACTTAATAGCACGGAAGCATTAGCATCAATTACAAAATCAAATGGTGTATTTGTTCATTATGAAGATAATAATATTTATGATGAGATACAATTTCTATCTAGTCAAATATCAGCATTTGAATCCGCATTTTTTACATATGAAAGTTTTATTAAAGTATCAGGTGCTTCAAATGCTGAAAATAATAAAGTATTTAGAGTCATGAATGCTTATGAAGATACAGGTAAATTTATAATACAATTAAGTCCAAATGATAATTTAGTAGATGAAACAGCCAGTGGTGATATAACTATAAAAGAATTATATAGTCTTAAATTATTTTCTACACAAGTTTTTAGTTCAAGTCATTCAATATATTCAAGTGATAATAATGGAAACTATAGAATACAAGTTAGTAAATCTGAATTAACAGGTAACGACCCGTCTGTAAGTAATGATTTATTAGTATTTAATTATCCACATTTTATAACAGTGGGTTCTAAAGATTGCGATTTTGTAACTATAAGTTCTGCTATGAATAGTATTCAAGACGCATCAGTTAATAAACAATATATAATTAAAGTTAAACCTGGTGATTATTATGAATCAAGTACTTTAACTATTAAAGAATATGTTAGTTTAATAGGTGAATCCGAAACTAGTTGTGCTTTATACTTTGACCAAAAATCAGATGGATATCCAGATAATACTGCTGTAATGCTTAATGGTAATACAGAATTAAAAAATATGAAAATTAATTTATCAGCTGTAAATTTAGATTCTAATGCTGATGGAAATGCTGAAAATAGAATAATTGGTATTTCAACTGTAAATTTAGTTAAAACTATAAATTTAGGTAATGCAACATCAGAATCTGGGGCTTCTTTACTTACAAATATTGTTTTATCAGATATAGAAGTTAAAATAGAAAAAAATGTACTTAGAAGTTCAGTATTTGGAATTTATATTTTTAAATCAAATTATGAAGGAAAAAATATTAAGGTTACCGGAACAACAAATTCTGATCAAGATGCTAGTTTCATATCTATATATGATAATGCTACTATGCAAACAATTAATGGTTTTGGACAATCACTTGGTACTGGAAATATAACTGATTTAACAGTCAATATATCTGGTAATAAAAGTGATTGCCATATGAATGGTATTTTTAGTGATAGAGCAGTAATAGAAATGAATAACCCATCAGTAGAAATTATTAATAATGGTTTAAATAGTGCTACTACTACACCACCTAAAAATTTAAATAAAGCTTATAATGTTACTAACTTGAATGATACAGATTTCCCAGATGGACATACATCATTAAGTGAATTTACCAATATAATATTTGGTGGTATAATTAAAAGTAAAACTAATGACACTGCTGAAAATGAAAATTATTCATTATTCGTAGATTTTAATGCAACATTAATAGCATTGAGTCTTGTTACAGAAGGTGAAAATAAATCTCAAAAAACGTCAACTAATAATTTAGTAAATTCTATTCTAAAAACTTTAAATTGTTATTCTATTATAAGAGGAAGTAGTGATGAAATAACAAGTATAAATGATGTAGATAAAGTAGGATTGCCAACAATTACTAGTGATAGTCTTCATATAGGTGATCCTGCAGGTGCAATTAATGCTGTTGGTACTAAAAATGTTTTAGTTGGTATTAGAACAGGTACAAAAAACACAACAGGTACGAGAAATACAATAGTAGGTGTTGATTCTGGAAATACTTTAATTTCTGGTAATGATAATTCTTTCTATGGGTATGATTCTGGTAATTTAGCCACAGGAAGTGGTAATATTTTAATGGGAAGTAATACTGCAACAACTTTAGGTACTGGTGATTTAAATACAGTTATCGGTAAAAATTCAGGAAAAGCAATAACCACTATGAATAAATCAACTATTATAGGTTCTGAATCAGTATCTACAAGTTCTGGTGAGATAAATGATGCTATAGTAGTTGGTTACGATAGTGCTAAAAACTTGAATTTAGCCACAAATTCATTAGATGATATTATTATAGGAAATGAATCAGGTAATTCATTAGTTTCAGGAGTAAGGAATATTGTTATTGGTAATGACGCTGCTAAAGTATTAGGAACTGCAACCGGTAGTGATGATGATAATATTATGATTGGACATGAATCAGGTATGAATGTAAATACAAGTAACAATGTAATAATAGGTACAGAAAGTGGTAAATATGTTAGTACAGGCACAGATAATACTTTTATTGGTTATAATACAGGTAAAGGTTTAATAGATAATACTAATAATAATGCTAGTAAAAATGTTATTATTGGTAAAGCTAGTGCTGACAAAATTAATAGTGGTAATCAAAATGTTATTATTGGTGCTGCTGCTGCTCAGAGTATAACAGATGGTGATGAAAATATTATTATTGGTAGTGAATCTACTTCATTAGAAGGTAGTTCTGGACCTGCAAGAAGTTTAAATACAGGTAGTAAAAATATTATTATGGGTACTAAAAGTGCTGAATTATTAACAACAGGAAGTGAAAATATTGTTCTTGGGTGTGAGAGTGGTAAAAAAATGGAAACAACATCAAAAACTATCATTATAGGTGTAAATTCTGGTAATTCTTTAGCATACAACGGGGTAAGTAATGCTGTTATTATTGGGCATGAGGCTGCACAAAAAATTGAAGATGGTAGTTCAATAGTTATTGGTAATAAATCAGCATTAAATGCCACAGGTAAAGACATATGCATAATTGGTAATGAATCTGGAAAAATAGTTACAGGTGCTAGAAATACTTTTATTGGTAATTATACTGCTGGTATATCTGAGGATCCAAGTGCTGAAGTTGATGGTGAAGATAATATTTTAATTGGTACATTTGCAGGATTTAGTATTCAATCAGGTAGTAAAAACGTTATAATTGGTAGTGGTAATACTTCTAATAGTGCTGGTAGAAATTTAACAAAAGGTGATAGTAATTTAATTATGGGATACTTAGCAGGTCGAAGTTTAACTGAAGGTGATAATAATATTATGTTTGGAAGAAGCGCAGGATATTCATTAGCAAATGCTAGTAAATCAAATAAAAACGTATTTATAGGTAATTATGCTGGAAATAGTTTAACAGAAGGAGAAAATAATTTAATTATTGGAAATGATGCTGGTAAAAATATTACAAGTGCAGATAGTCTTTTACTTATAGGTCAAAATGCTGGTTTTAGTGGCAATACTTCTAATAATAATGTTTTTATTGGCAATGATTCTGGTTTTCAAAATAGTGTTGGGGGTAATAATGCATATATTGGAAATAAATCTGGATATAAAAACACAGAAAGTCAAAATACTATTATTGGTGTTAGTGCTGGTGAATATAGTACTTCAGCTGCGGATAATACATTTATTGGTTATCAAGCAGGAAGGGGTAAAGGTAGTTCTACAGAACAAAATAATACTGGTGATAAAAATACATTTATTGGGTTTGAATCAGGATTAAATACAGTGTCTGGGTATGAAAATTTATATTTAGGTTACAAATCAGGTCATGGAAATGAATTAGGTGCTAAAAATATTATGATAGGAAGTCAAACAGGATTAAACAGTAGTGCTAGCAATAATATTTTTATTGGAACTGTTACTGATACAAGTAATACAGTAGGTGTAGGTGCCAATACAACTAGTAGTGATCCATTAATTGCAACTAATAATATAATGATTGGGACAAATACAGGTATTAATAATACTTTTGGAGCTGAAAATATATTTATAGGTAGTGACTCTGGTAAAATTAATACATTTGGCAGTAATAATATTTATTTTGGTGATAATGCTGGGAAAAATGGCAGTAATTCACACAAGAATATTTGTATTGGAAAGCAAGCAGGTGAAGAAAACATAACTGGTAATACAAATATAATTATTGGTAATGAAGCAGGTAAAACAATAGGGGATAATACTGATGATAATATAATTATTGGTAACCAAGCAGGTCAACGTAATAATATTGATAGTAGTATTTTTATAGGGGCCGGTGCTGGTAAAATTAATACTACAGGAAGTGGGAATATATTTTTAGGTAAAAATGCTGGCTTATCTAATCAAACATCAAGTAATAATATTATGATAGGTAGTAATTCTGGCGCTTCTTGTGCTATTTCTGGTTCAGATGGTGAAAATATTTATATTGGACATTTATCGGGTGATAAAAATATATCTGGTACTAGAAATATAGTTATTGGTAGTGAAGCTTTTGATACTAGTACCCAAGGTAGTGGTATGATTGCCATGGGATATAAAGCTGGTAAAAAAACAGGTGTTTTAGCAGAAAATGTTGGAGGTAATACATATAATAATACTATAATTGGTTTTGAAGCAGGAAGTCAGGGAGATATGAATATTAATAATGTTTTAATTGGTGCTAAAGCAGGTCGTAATGTTGATAATCCAAGAAAATTTGCTAATAATTTATTCTTAGGAACTGAAAGCGGTCAAAATTCAAATTTAGCAACACAAAGTATAGTAGTAGGTAATGCTAGTAAAACAGGAACAGGTGGTAATAAAAATATAATTATGGGTGATAGTACAGGTGATAATTTAGGTAATCCAAGATTACCTGTTTCAAATGTTACAACTATCTCAACAATTAGTAGTGGTGACATTAATGCTATTATTGATTTACCATATTCTGCAGCTAGATATTACTTTGATGATGGAGATAATATTTTAATACAAGATAGTGACCAAAGTAATTTTCATGAAACAACTATTGCGGGTGTAGAAAATAATATTACAAATACTATTAGTTCTGTTCATAACGTAATAACGTCAGGTACTACTTCTATTGCTAGTGGTGTAACTGTTAATTTAGCTTCAGCTACAACTGTTAAATTAGTAATAGGAACAGTAATTACATTTAATAATAATGGTGTTTTAACTTTAACAGCAGAGGCAGCATTAGGTTCCACATCTTTAGTTGGCGATTTAACTGTAGCTAATTTGGTTGATGGTGATAAAAGTATAAGTATAATATCAGAATCAAAATCAAAACTAATATTTTCAACCAAATATAGTAATTCATTATCTCAAACTATAGCTAATGGAGCTAATATTATTTCATTAGCAAAATTAAGTACTAAAATTGGTGATTTAGATGATAGTAAATATAGTGCTAATACATTAATGGGTCATAATACAGGTAGTAATATAACATTAGGTAGTAAAAATGTAGCATTAGGTCCAGAAGCATTTGTAAATAATAAAAAAGGAAAATATAATAATGTTCTAGGAACACAAGCAGCTTATAATGTTAAAAGTGATAATAATACTTGTATGGGTACTAGAGCTGGATTTTCTTTAGATTCATATTCTAATACAAATAATACAATCGCAACAAATATACTTTTTACAAGTAATACAAATACAATATCTAGTGGAGAATTATTTTTATCAACATATAATTTTGGTACAACTTTTGAAATATCAGGGAGTAGTAAAAATGATGGTAATTATATTGTTGAAAGTTCATCTGAACATACATTAACAGTTAAGGGTATTCCACAAATAGAAGAAATAGGTGTGCCAAATAATGTAGACCCAGATGCAATTACTATTAGTGGAGATAATTTTAATTTTGTAAATTCAACAATTATTGCAAATAATTTTCAAGTGGTATCTCTTATTTCTGGTGGTGTTAAATATACAGGATTAGGACCACAAACAGGTCAAAATATAGATACAGATGTAAATACTATTAAAAATGCTAAAATACTTGAAATAAGTGGTAGTAAATTTAATGATGGTTTTTATTATATTGATGACGAAACAACAATTCCTACTAATATAAGTTCTAATATTAAAATATTAATATTAAATGCTAATTTACAACCAGAGACATTTACTTCATCTGTATCAATAAAGTTAAATAATATTAAAGTTAATACAATTTCATCATTAAATAATTTTGATGATTTATTAAATGACAATAAATTTTTTATATTTTTTGGTTCCAATAAATCACAAATGACAGTATCAAATAATATGAATTATTTCCCAATTACTAAACCATATAATTCAAATGCAACATCTAGTTTTAAAGTAACAAATACTATAATTCCTCAAGAAACATTATTAAATGTAACTAATGATGATAATATTATATTTACATCTGGATTAAAAGATTCTATATATACATCTGATTCCGTTAATTCAGATACATATTTAAATTTTTTTAAAAAGGAAACCAATAATGTTAATATCAGTTTTACTCCCAAAACAAATACGGCAGTAGGAACAATAACTAATGCTGATACATCAACAAATCTTTTATTTACAGGTTCATCAGGATTTATTGAATTTAGCAATACTAGTTCTAATAACAAATTAATTAAAATTAGTGGTGGTAGTCCAAATTCTAGTTATAATGTGGATTCTAATTATTCAGTTACTGAAGAAACAGATACTGATACTAAATTAGCATTAGCAACTTTAAATGAAGTTGGTAAAGATTTGAGTAGTGAATTAAGTAAAGGAGATTTAATTACTATTCAATATGAACATACAAATGGATTAAATTTAGAAAGAGGCAGTTTTTTGGTAGATTCGACTATTGTTGATGCTACCAAAAATATAATATTCTTAAATACAGATCAATTTATTAATCCTTTTAAAAATGGAATATTTAAAGATCAATTTAATCCATCCTCTTCTTATCCTCTATCAAGTAGTGATAAAATCATGAATAATGTAAATTTAAGAATTAATAAGGATTTTCAAAAAATAGATACATCATATATAGATAGTAATAATTATTTACATGGTTATGATTTTATGTTTCAAACAGGTACAATTACTGATTCAAATAATTTTACTTTAACTACATCAAATACTATAACATCTACAACTGATTATATTTTTTCAGAATTAGTACCTCCTGTAATGATTAAAGCGAATGATAATTATTATTTAGTTGAAAAAAATGATTTTCCACATAATAAATTAGAAATTGATGGTACAGTAACACCTATTGTTATATCTACACCCACAACATTTCCTGGTATGGTTCATACATTTACACCATCTTTAAGTACAGTTAGTGAATATAGAGGTAAAATTTTATTATTTAAACCTGATTCAGCAGATAATACAAAATATGATTTTGGTCATACCACTGGAAGTGAAAAAGTTTTAGGAACAGGTACTGAATGGACAGATACACCACCAGATAATTCAGGGATTACATCTGGTAGTAGTGGATGGACAATATTAAGTTTAGGTGATGATGAATTAAGTTCTGCAATTTCATTATCTGCTAATAATTTTACATATTTTGGAGAAACAATATCTGAAATAATTATATCTTCAAATGGTAATATTCAACTTGATTCTACAAATACAAGTAATAATTATATTAATTCAACAATAGGTCATTGGGAAAGAAAACAAATTTCATTTTTATGGGATGATTTAAATCCTATAAGTGGTGGAACAATTAAATATGGCTTTATGACAACTACAAATACAAATGATACATTTGTTTTAGCATTTATTCAAGTTCATGAATTTGGTACTACTAATGAGAATAGTGTTCAAGTTAAATTATTTTTAGATAATGCAGTAGCAGCTTATAGAGGTAACATAGAAATACAATATGGAGCATTAAATCTTCAAACTACTGATTCTGTAACAATAGGTATTTCAAATGGTATTCAAGCAAGCATAATTCCATTTAATAATTATAATGTATCAAATATATCTATAAATAATTTTATTGGAGTTGGATTTGATTATTCTCAAGCTTATGTTCTTCAAGGTAAAAAATTAACATTTTTTAGAAATAGTGAAAATTTATCTAATTATGATTATACAATGGAACTTAGTTATGCTTGGACTACTACTCCACCAGATGATTCTGCTGTTACAAACTTATTTGGATGGACAACATTAAATTTGGGTGATGAGAGTTATGTTCAGATATTTTTATCTATTACACCTAATAATTTTACATATTTTGGTAATATTATCGATTTTGTTTATATTACTTCAAATGGTAATATAGTTTTTGATATTTCACAAAATCCACTTACTTCTAATTCAATTACTAACTCTTGGAATAGCAAACGAATATCTTTTTTTTGGACTGATTTAAACCAAGATTCATCAACTGGTGGAGGTGGAACTATAAAATATGGTTGGATGACAACAGATAACACAGCGGATACATTTGTTTTAGTATTTAGTCAAGTTCATGAATATAATACTACAAATAATAATAGTATTCAAGTAAAATTATTTTTAAATAATGCTATTAATGATAATATAGGTAAAATAGAAATTTCATATGGTTATGTTGATGCTAGTAATGTTACAGTTGGTATATCTAATGGTGTTAGTGGCTCAGAAGTAGATTTTACAAAAGGAGTCACAAATACTACAACAAATATATATTACAATAGCATTTCTAGCTACAATAATTCAAGTAATTTAAAAGCACTAATGAATACATCTGATACCTATAGAGTTATTGGTGCCAATAATAATAATTTAAAGGAAATAAAAGTTCAAAACGAAATAAATACATTACAAGAATCTAGTGCTTATCTAACAACAGATAGTAATATTAACACTTATAATTCAAATGATATGGTTATATCTTTAGAAACAAATCATAAATATGCAAAAGGCTATAGAAAAGGATTTTTTAAAAATTTGTCTTTTACATCAAATAATGTACAATTTGTTCAATTTCAGAATAATAATAATTCGATATTAATTTACGGTTCTACATTAACAGATAAGATGAGGAGAACAATACAAGTTGGTGATTTAATAAAACCATCTGGGGTAGCAATAACAGGCACTGAATATGATAGAATTTTTAGAATAATAAGCTTAGTTCAAACAAGTGGAAATAATTTTGATATAAGTATTGATAATTCATCTATATCAACATCCAACCCAATTACAAGTACAGTTACTTTCACAATAAATCAATTTGAATCTCCTTTTATAAACTTTTCAAATATATATTCAATGGTTGGGATGCAGAGTAAATTTCTAAGATTTAGTAAAGTAAGATTAGAAACAGAACATAGTAATATAAATACAAGTGTATCAACTGAAAATGCATATATAGATAAATCTATGAATTTTACTAATATAAGTTTAAATGATAATTCTTTAAGTAATACAATAGACAAAGTTTTTTTAGACGAATCAGTCCCTAATGAATATAATCCATTTGTTATTACTCCAATATATAATTATTCTTCATTTCCTTCATTAACAGGCACTTTTACACAATTAGATATTAATGAACCAATAACCAATTATATACCTGTTAATACAATGTTTAGATTCTTTCAAACAGATTCTTTATATAGTTGGACTCAATATATTTACTTCACAGTTACTGTTGCAGCTACAATAAATTCAACTAATCCAATATTATATGGATATTTTTATGGTTTTGATGATAACAATACAAATAATGATTTTCTAATTTATAGTTCAAACAGTATTGGTGTTCAAATATTAAATGAAATAACAGTAACAAGTGGTCCACATAATCCTGGAACTCAAACATTAACAGTATCTACATTAAATGGTCCATTAGATAATGGAACAGTAATTCACTTTAAACATGGAGGTATTTTAACATTAACTAGTGCTGTTAGTGCTGGTGCAAATTCTATTACAGGTACTGTATCTGTATTAAGTATTAATAATGAAGTTGGTATAGTTAGCACAGATTTAGATAGATTTGATAATTATGCTATTTCTATTGGAACACCAGTTGTTTCAGCTGGTGGAGATGCTTCTAAAGAAAAACAAAACATTGAAACACCACCCCGTGGATTTATAAATACATTCATTGATAGTGCTGATAATGGAGCAACACCTAGTATAACAGTATTAGATACAAGTGTAGATCAATTACAAGGTACAATTACATTAGTAAAAGATACATCAGCTGATGGTGCTCATACAATGGAATTATCAAGTATATCTATAGTAAGTGGTAAAATTTATACAGTTAAAAATACACCATTAGGTTATTTAGATTTAATTAATACACCATTTAAATTCATTAGACCTAATACCTATTTAAGAATACAATATGATACCACTGGAACTACTAATGATTTTGATTATACAGTTATGGTTGATAAATTAATTAATAATAAAAAAATACAATTTAAATTTGTAGAAGGTGTTTTTAGTAATAAAACTGTAACTTTTGATACTACAGATACTCTTAAAATATCAATTAGATTCCAAAATAATTTATCTAAAGTAGTGGCTAATAATACAGTTTCAGGTACATCATTAACAGTTACGAATACATCATTAAATTTAACATATAATGTTCCATATCCTATTGCGAATTTAGATTCTATTACTTTTCCAAATGGTTCTTTTCAAAACACAACTGGTGGTATAGTTACAAGTGATACAATATCCACAGGCACAGAAACAGGTATTATTAGTAAAGGTGATGTTAGTAAAAGTGTAACTATTGCTAGTAATGGTCCTAATGAAGCATTATCCGGTCAAATTATTAGTAATAGATATAATTTTACTCAATTTAAAAAAGCATCTGCATCTGAAAATAAAACTATAACTGATGCTTTTAGTTTAGTTAATTATTTATTAATACATAAATTACCAATTTTAAATTCTAAAATAAGCTCATTATCAGAACATAATTATTATTATAATAATTATAAAATACCTGATAGTAGTTTAATAGATAATAATAATATTGCTAATTTATTTGATATTTATATTATTACAACATCAGGAGCATCAGCTACTGATACAAGTTTATCAGTAGAAGCAATAAAACACAATTTACCAATTGGTACTTTAATAACATTCCCTAGTAGTGGTGAATTTAGATTAACATCAGTAGCAAATGTAGGTGATACTACTTTGACTGGTGTTTGTGATAGTGGTATATCATCAGGTGATATTAGTATTAGTGTTAATATAAATCCAATACCTGAAGTTACAACAGATTCTGGAATGAGTACAAAAACAAGTTCTGATAATAATGTAGAAGTAGCGGCAGTTCCACAACCACTTAGAAATGGTTCAACAATAATATTTTATGACCCAACATTTGGTTCAATACAATTAACAAATGATGCTGCAATTGGTGCGACAGTATTAATTGGTAATATTAAAGGGGAAATTTCTGCTAGTTCAACTTCTAGTAACATTATTTTAAATTCAAATAGTATTAATTCTTTACCATTTTCTTATGATATGAATACTGGTAATTTACCCGATAGTAGTAATGAACAAATAGAAATATATGATAAAGGTAATCATTCGTGGGTTGTACCTACAAGTAATGTGTCATCAACATTATCAACAACTAATTTAAGTTTTAAAAATGTCAGCTCAACAGGTATATATAATATTAGTTCTTCAGGAAATACAATTACCAAAACTGCTTCTAGTAATCCATTCAATAGTTTTGCAGCAAATGATTTAATTCAATTAGAAAATAGTGCTAGCAATAATGATGGATTTTATAAAATTAGTAGTATATCTTCAGATAATAAAACAATTACTATTGATTCAACATATAATACATTTAAAGCTGATGAAACTACTGATTCTACATTTAATATAATATCACAAGTTATTAATAGTTCAGATAGTACAAATACAGATTTAAGTTTATATAACCCTGGACAAAAAGTAATTGTTACCGAAACAGAAAATAATAATAATGTGATGTTAATATCAGAAGATACACCTACTACTCCTAATAGTATATTTATAACTAATTCAGGACAAATTACTACAGAGGCCTCACCTAGATATTGTAAAATTGAAAAATGCATTTTTAAAGATGAAGAAACTGAATGGAATGGTCATAATGATATTTCATTTAATAAAAATGATTCCGATTCTACTTTATCAACAATTACTACATCTAATTCAAGTGTTAATTTATTATCATTTGTTCCTAATCAACCTATTACTATATCAGGAACTACTTTAAATAACGGTAATTTTATAATTGGTAATTCAGTTCCATCATTAACACAGTCACCAACTACATATACTTTAAATGTTCCTATTAATGCTACAGAATTAAATCAATCAGCTATTATTAGTAGAAGAGTTACCTTTACAAAATTAGGTGAAGCTGTAATAACAACCACCAGTACAGGTGTAGTTAAATTTCACTATCTAGACGCTCAAGGTAATAATACTATGATTGGTAGTTTTACTGGTCAATTTGCTGGACTAAATGCTTATAGTATTCATAATTTATTTATTGGTAATAAAGTTGGACAAACTAATCAAGGCAGTGGTAATATATTTATTGGTAATGAAACAGGATTTGCTACGAGTGCTTCAGATGGTGCAACTACATTTAATAATAAATTTGCTGTTTATAAAAATAACTTTATAGGAGTTACTACTAACCCATTAATTGGTGGTGACTTTGCATCTGGAACAGTAGGTATAAATACAATAAACCCTGATAGTTTGATATCTACCGGAACTTTATCTAGTAATACTAAATTAGTTGTTAATGGTAAAATTAGAGCACAATCACTTATTAGTTTTACAGGTTGCCACAATGTTAATATTACATCCTCAATTTATCAATTAAGTCCAGGAATGATATTAGTAAGTACAGGAACTGTAAGTTATAGTGATAATATTGATACTTTAGTTAGTTGTCAAATATCTACATCAGATAATCAAAAAACTGTATATGGTGTTTATATTGATAGTGAAAATATTATTGATGATGAAGGAAATGTTAAAACTAATTATTATTGTGCTAGTATAGGTGAAGGAACTATATTAGTTACAAATATAAATGGTAATGTATTAAATGGGGATTATATTACAACATCATTAATGCCAGGTTATGGTAAAAGGCAAGATGATGATATATTACGTTCATATACAGTAGCTAAATGTACAGAAACTATATTATGGGATAATATTTCTAATAATATTACATATAATGGTTCTGAATATAAAAGCTGTAGAGTAGCTTGTACTTACCATTGTGGTTAAATGATTAAAATTATTTATTAGAATTATTTTATTTATTTTTTTTTACTTTTATTTTTATCTTGAAATTTTGAG
>CESM01013004.1_pt1 | contig 14591 bp, 16 predicted proteins | sample 361421 | NCBI WGS metagenome assembly CESM01 (sample SAMEA2622219, study PRJEB7988) | marine metagenome | isolation source: saline water (ENVO:00002010), including | reverse complement strand
GACCACGATGATCATGATGACCATGACCACGATAAAGACCATGATGATCATGATGATCACGATCATGGTGAATTCGATCCACATGCTTGGCTGTCAACAAATAACGCAAAAACCTGGCTTAACGTGATTGCTGCAAAACTATCATCTATTGATCCAGGAAACGCAGGCACTTATTATGCCAATGCAAACGAAGCAAGAAATGAACTTGATGATCTTGATATTGAAGTAAACCAGATGCTAGCACCGGTCCGGGGTGGAAAATTTATTGTGTTCCACGATGCTTATCAATACTTCGAAACTGTTTATGATTTTGCTGCTTCTGGCGCAATTTCTCTCAGCGATGCATCTGATCCAGGCGCGGCAAGAATTGCCGAGATTGCCGCTAGGATTAAAAGTCAAGATATCGACTGTGTTTTATCTGAGCCTCAATTTAACGCTGGGCTAGTTAAAACCGTTATGGACGGGACGGATGCAACCACTCATGTTATCGATCCAGTTGGCTTTGGAATTGAGGCTGGATCTTCCTTATACCCGAAACTAATACGGGCTATGGCTCAATCATTGGTTGATTGTCTAAAGTAAATTCTGAAAATAAGTTCCTTTTACATTTTAAGATGAGCCAGTGATAAAGCGTAACTTGGGTAATACCCATCTCAATAAAAAAACCTTAAAAGGCGGTCGAATGGAAGAATTTGATCGCCTTCCTCCATACTTGCGCCGCTGGTTACGTGAGGCACACCTGCCATGGAGCCCAACCTCAGTAAAAAGGGTTTATTTTAAAGCGTTGAAAACCACCGGTGATTATAGTACCGCTTTAGCAAAGCTTGATCTAATGCAGAGCGACCAACTAACCAAGGAGCAGCTTTATGGAAGACGCAGTAGTGCTAGAAAGAATTTCAAGCCTTAAAGGTCGGCTAGGATACGAAGAAAAGAAAGCCAAGAAATTAGGGTTTCCTTCTATTTATGAGTATATTGAAGATAAAATTAAGAATGAAAACAAAACTTTAGCTTCTGAAAGTAAAGTACTTAACAAAATCGCTAAACCCATTAAGAAGAACAAAAAAGCGAAAATAAGTACTTGTAGTTGTTGTTGATAACTTTTTTTGTATTTACATTTTTTAACGTCCCATCAGATAGAACTCATCATTTGGCCTCATTGAAGTGAAATTGGCCATGCGGTTTGATAGCCCAAAAAAGGCAGTTATACTGGCTATGTCCCATATATCGTCTTCACAAAAGCCATGCATTGATAAATTTTCAAAATCTTCATCTGAAATGGATTTGGAGTCATGTGATATCTTTAAGGCAAACGCTATCATAGCCTTTTGTCGGCTCGATATGTCAGCTTTTGTATAATTTATGGCAACTTGATCAGCTATCAGTGGGTCTTTTGCACGTACTCGAAGGATTGCTCCATGAGCTATAACACAATACTGACAGCCGTTTTGGTTTGATGTTGCGACAATAACCATTTCTTTTTCTGCCTTAGTTAATCCACCTTTTCTTTCCATTACTGCATCATGATATGCCATAAATGCGCGAAATTCATCAGGGCGATAGCATAAGGTTAAAAAAACATTAGGAATAAAACCAATTTTTTCCTGGATAGCATAAATATATTTCTTAATATCTGCTGGTAACTCATCTACATTAGGAATGGGAAACCGGCTTATTCGTTTATCTTGCATTTTATCCTCCATTTGTAGACTCTCATATAAAAAAATGTGGCGGCCTTCTATTGCTAATTAAAATAAAGGAAAACTCAAATGAAAATTGGTTTCATAGGAACAGGAAAAATTACTAATTCTTGTGTGCGCTCTTTAACGGGCAAAGGTCATAATATTATGATAACAGAGCGTAATATCGATATATCTAGCACGTTGTCAGACCTCTTTGATGACGTGGTAGTTGGCACCGCACAATCCGTAGTCGAAGAGACAGATTTAGTTTGTCTTGCTTTGAGAGAAAACGACACTGACGAAGTTCTTAGTTCTCTATCATTTAAGAAAAATCATAGTATTATTTCTTTCATGCTTGGAGTTAATCTAAATCGACTTCTTAATCTGTGTAGTCCAGCCTCTGACATAGCGATCACGATCCCATTGCCAATGATAGAGCATGTTAACTGTCCATTACCAGTTTATCCCGCCAGTGAGAGCCTTAAAACAGTATTTGGAGATAAGAATTCAATAATCGAATTATCCAGCGAGGATGCTTTAGTACCGTATTTTGCGGCAACAGCAATACTCTCTAGCTCATTGGCACAATTGAGCGTTGCCAAGAAATGGCTTGAGAACCATTTGGACACACCGGAAGCAGCTGAAAAGTACCTTATAAGCCTAATGGCAGGTACTTACTCGAGTTTAGAAATTGATGGACAAGACCGTATTAATGAAGCTTTGACTGCACTATCGTCAAAAGGCGGCCTTAATGCACAGTTACGTAATCATATGAAGAAGAAAGGAAGCGAGGATGCATTATATAATGGTTTCATACAGTTAGGAGAAAGGCTTAATCTGAACTAACTGTCATTTCTTCTGAAATTATACTTTATATTTTCCCACGTATCAGTTGTAAAAATAAATAAGAACTCCAAGTCACAGTTCCCTGAATTTCTTATTCCATGAAATTCATTTTCGGGAATGTAAACTATGTCTCCTTTAGTGATAGCTTTTGCTATTTTATTATCCATCAATAAAAAGCCACTACCTTCGACTATAAAATAAATTTCTTGTGGCTCATGATTGTGTAGGGGTAGGTCCTCACCCTTTGGAATTTTGCCATATCCAACGCTTACTCCTTTACTCTCACATATTTTTCTATCTACTAAATGTTTCCATTGTGAGTTTGGATTAGCTCCGGATGCTACACGCTCTTTAGAAGAAGTTTCCCATTTGAAATCGCTCAGCGATTTTAAGAAAATGTCCATCTTTATTATTTCCGTTTATTATAGTTAAATTCTATTGAATAAGGTTCTTGGAGTGACAAAAGAGAGTTAAAATTTCTAAACCCACAGTTGCGGCTAAAAATGCTGTCATACCAGAAATATCGTGAGGTGGAGAAACTGTGTTTATATCCGCTCCAACCAAATTTAAGCCAGCAAGATTCTGTAAAAACTCAAGTCCTTCTCGCGAAGTTGCACCACCCCAGGTTGGGGTACATACTCCCGGCGCACAAGATGGATCAAAAAAGTCCATGTCAAAACAGAGATATACCGATCGTCCTTTAAGTGTTTCAACTACTCTTTTTGCGGTATTATTCAAGCCAGTTTTGAATAATTCACTACCATTTATTAATCCATAACCCACTTCTCGAGTATGATTAAATACAGTACTATCATTCGTTGGCCCCCGTGCTCCAATATGTAAAGACGATCCTACATCAATAAGGGACTCCTCAGCAGCCCGAGTGAATGTAGTAGCCACATTAAATCGTAAATATTCTTGGTTTCCATCCCCTTGGTAGGTATCGGTATGAGCATCTATATGAAGCACTACTAAGTCTGGATAAATTTTACTTGCGGCTCTCAAGAGCGGTAGGGTTATATTACCATCTCCACCTAAGGCCAGAGGTATTGCTTTGCCGCTATATATCTGTGAGGCTGCCTCCTCAATTTCAGTAAAACTTTCCTCAATTACGCTCGGTGTTGTGTCTGCATCACCACAATCAACAACTTTTAAGAGCTCTAGAGGGTTATACGTCGCATGCGGAGGTTGAAACGGCCTAACAAGCTGGGAGTGTTCCCGAATTGACGCAGGTCCAGTTCTTGATCCAATTCGAGTAGGGTGTAGGCCTCCATCAAACGGCACACCAAGAATAACCGCTTGCGAAGTACTAAAGTCTGTAGAGTAGGGGACATTCATGAAAGTTTTAGGTCCCACAAATGGCCCTTCTTTGTGTACTTGAGGCACGCCAAGCTTTGCCATAATTGATCTCCATTTTATTAAATTATCATTACTTTTGATGCATAAGAAAAGAATTACAATAAAATTTAGCTAAACTTCGAAAGAAGTATTGGATCTTCTATTAATCTCGTCGAGCTGCAAGTCTTTGGTTTTAAAACTATCGTAATTCAAGACTTCTATGATACCGTTTTGATAAAACAGCGTTACCTCAATAGTTATAAAAATTTAGGACTGGATAATACATGGACTCTACATATTTTTGGCCATTAATGACCATTGCAGCTATTTTTGTAGGCATGGGTAAGGGTGGTCTTCCAGTTGTGGCCAGCTTGGCGGTACCGAGTTTATCACTCATCATGTCTCCTGTGACAGCTGCGGGCTTATTACTGCCGATATACATTGTTTCGGATATTTTTGCGATAAGGGCATATAGACGAGACTATGACTGGCAAGTGCTGAAAGTAGGTTTTATTGGAATGACACTTGGCGTTTTGGTAGGAGGGCTCACGGCCCATATTGTATTAGATTGGGTTATAACACTATTGATTGGTCTTATGGGGCTAGTGTTCTCATTAAAACAAATATTTCAACGAATAGATTTCACACAAGTCCAGAAAACTCTTAATACTAAAACTGGCGTTGTTTGGTGCACCATTGCAGGATTCACTAGCTTCATTAGTCATAACGGCGGTCCGCCTTGGCAGATCTTTGCTTTACCACTTGGTTTATCCAAATCAGTTTTTGTTGGAACATCAGTGATCGCATTTAGCTATTGTAACTTAATTAAAGCAATACCTTACTTAATATTGAATCAAATGACACTGGAGACCGTAAAAATTTCACTTTACCTGATGGTTCCAGCCAGTATTGCAGTATTTATGGGTGTAAAAATAATCACAATTATACCAGAAAAAGTTTTTTTCAAAATTGTGACATGGGCCTTATTGTTAATTTCTTTGAAATTGATTTACGACGGACTAAACTTTCATTTGTGATTTAGCCACTCTCACAAAGTGTACATTAAATTTACATTAATTTGAAAAATTATTTAAACTTTTTATCAAAATATGTTACCATGCAATTGTGATACATAGGGACAGTATTCATGAACAAACAGCGGCATATTTTTTTAAGAAAGATAACACTAAGAACTTTTCCAGATTTTTTATTTGGTTCGGTAAAGTTATTAAGTAAAAATTTAAAATCTGAAAAAAAAGTGAAAACATTATCACTTTGGGCTTTCATTTTACTGGCGGGTCCTGCGTGTTTAATTTACATGGTTCAAAAATAAGCAATTTATTTTTGGGAATTAATTTTTATTACATTTTATTAAGTTGGCTATTTAGCCACTCTAAAAGAATGTGAGCGTACTCGTCTCTTTTCAATTCATTCAGTGTTTCATGTCTAGACTCTGAGATAGTGTTCAGGATGTGATTGGAGTGTCCGTTGCGTTTAAGTTTTGCAGCTAGTTTCTCCATATCTTTGCCGTAGTTAGTGCAAGGATCTTTTCCTCCACCCAACAGATGAATTGGAAAGTTAGCTGGTATATTAGAAAGGTTTTGATTGGAGTAAAAGACTGCTTCAGCTATGTCCAGCCATGACTGAAGAGAAACGTCGAACCCACATAGTTTGTCGTCAATGTATTTATCAACCTGAGCTTTATCGTGTGAGAGCCAATCAAAATTTGTCCTCTTATTTTTTATTTTATTAGCCCAACTTTGAAATGTTAAAATCCACGCGAAGTTGCTTCGTTTTTTTGGATGCAGAAACTTCCTTTCCGTGGACAGAATAATTCTACCAATCATCGCTAAAAGATTTGTTTCAATACCGCTATTCCAACACGCAATACCATTTATTCTATGGTAAGCGTGGGTTACATATCTAAATAGAAGTATAGATCCAAGTGAGTGACCAAAACAAAAAATAGGAATATTAGGATGATCCTGCTTCATTAAATCTATAACGAAATCGAGGTCATGCAAAAGTTGATCAAATCCATTTTTATCTGCGAAATGCCCTTTGCTAGAATTCTTCGCGTAAGTGTAACCATGCCCACGGATGTCGTGAGCATAAACTGCGTATCCGGATTCCCTCATAACCTGCATGAACCATGCATATCTTTTCGCATGTTCAGCCATGCCATGGCTAATATGCACAACAGCCTTCGGTCTGTTTGTAGGCATAGCTTGGTATATGTTTAACTTTGCGCCTGAAAAAGAGTCTGCTGAAAAACGTTCCATTAGCCGTTTATACATAAAGAATATAGTGACGCCATAAATATTTGACACATCAAAAAGGGCAAGGGAGTCTGGCTAATTGGGAAAGACTGCCTTATCTTTTTGCTTTATTAGCGTAAAGTGTTGTGCGAAATTTTCTTCAAAAAGTTTAACCAATTTAACAGCAGCTTTATCATATTCAACCGAATTTTTCCAATTGTCTCTTGGGTTCAACAGAGACCTGTCTACGCCCTTAATAGCCATGGGCACAGTAAAACCAAAATTATAATCTTTACGAAATTCAGTATTATCAAGTTCACCACTTAATAATGTCTCAAGTATTGCTCTCGTAGCTTTTATTGGCATACGGCTCCCAATTCCATAAGGGCCTCCTGTCCAACCAGTATTCACTAACCAACATCTTGTTCCACTGTCTATTATTTTTCGCTTAAGAATATCACCGTATATCTCTGGCTTGAGAGGCAAAAAGGGAGCTCCAAAACAAGGAGAAAAGGTTGGCTCAGGCTCCACCACACCTCGTTCAGTACCTACAGCTTTGGATGTGAAGCCTGATAAAAAATGATACATCGCTTGTTCAGCGGAAAGAGAAGCGACCGGAGGCAACACACCAAAAGCATCACAAGTAAGCATAATCAGATGCTTAGGATGCTCTCCTAATCCATCAATAGCTGATCCGGTTACATAATGCATCGGATATGCCGCCCGCATATTTGCTGTAAGTTTGCTATCAAAAAAATCTAATTTCTTAGTTTCTTCGTCATAGACCATATTTTCAATAACGGTTGCAAATTTAGTGGTTGTGGCAAATATCTCAGGTTCTGTTTCTGCAGATAAACCGAATGTTTTGGCGTAACAGCCACCTTCAAAATTAAACAGTCCGTTATCTGACCAACCATGCTCGTCATCACCTATCAGTACACGTTTTCCATCGGTCGATAGAGTAGTCTTACCCGTTCCAGATAGACCGAAAAAAATAGCTGATGCCGAGAAGCGGTCTGATACTCGGTTCGCAGCACAGTGCATTGGGAGAACACCCTTTTTGGGTAATAGATAGTTCAAGATGGTGAACACCGCTTTCTTGTTTTCTCCGCCGTATTCGGTACCGGCAATAAGTACCAGTTTTGCATCTAAATTTATTGCGATTGCTGTCTCACTTCTGCAACCGTGTTTTTTGGGATTAGCCTTAAAACTTGGAATATTAATAATGTTAAAATCACTATAAAAATTATTCAGATCAGATGGATCAGGTTTAATTAACAAGTGTCTCATAAATAAATTATGCCAAACTAGTTCCGAAATCACCCGAATATTTATTCTATGATCTGGATCTGCGCCTGCGTATAAATCCTGAACAAATAATTCTTTATCATTTATAAAATCTAACATATCAGCGTGAAGTCGATCGAAATGCTTAGCTTTCATTTGAGCATTATTGTTCCACCAAATTTCATGTTCAGAAGATTTTGAGAACACAATGTATTTATCATTTGGGGATCTACCGGTAAATTTACCGGTTTTTACAAGAAGTGACCCTCCTATACCTTCGACTCCTTCAGATCTTTGTATGGCGGCCTCAAAAAGTTCGGCTTCGTTCAAATTAAAAAATACGCTCCGATAATTTTTAATCCCTTGATCATTTAAGGTTGAGTTAGGGTTATATAAACCAAAAGTATTTGCCATTTCTGCTCCATATGCAGCAATATCTACAGTCTGTATCGTAAGAAATAAAATATGGAAACAGCCAGTTTGACTTGTTAGCGCAAACTTTAAAATGTTTGCGCAATCATAAGAATATTTGAATGAAAGTTCATCTTAAACACAATGAAAAGGGCACTACTATGAGCAGTCTATCATTTAAAAAGAAAGTTAAATTTCTAAATTTTCCTAAAAAAAAATGAGTATAGTCGTTATCATTAGGATGGTGATAGAATCTGAACTTTTTTTTCAAGCAATAATCAAACCAGTTTTAATTAGCTTTGCGAATGATCCTTACAGTCTCAAATCTGAAGAACTTGATCTTCTAAATTGGTATTCAAAAAAATTTGATCAACGTGTTAACTTGGAGTTATCGCGATTAAGTGATTTCATTTTCCCAAGCGCAGTAGAAAAAAACCTGGTTAAGATGGATTACCTGAATGAGAAATAGAAAAGTGAAAATTTTGATCGCTTTGGGGCATAAAGCGACACTACTTTTATATTTAGGCTAAAATTGCTGGGCTCATCTCTCTAGAGATTTTATTCCTTCCCGTATATCATCAATTGACATAGTAGAGCCTCCACAAATTATTACTAAAATTTTGCTAAACGCCTCAAGCTCTTCCAACTGATTGTAAATAGGAGATAGAGCCGCGCCACACGCTGGTTCAACTAAAATTTTATGGTCTGAAAGAAAATTTTCACAAGCTAATAGTGTATCTAAGTCAGATGTTAAAACACTTTTAACATTATGCGCAAAGGCAAGTTTGAATGCACCTTCGCTTACCTTTTTAGCTCCAAGGGAAGTCGCTAAACTGGATATTTTATCCAACTCCACTGTTTCTCCTTTCTTCAATGAATTATTTAGTGAAGCCGCTCCGAAGGTTTCAACCGCCATAATTGGAGTATCTTCCCATTTGTTATTTAACAAACCCTTTATCACCCCAGCCAAAAGGCCAGCACCACCAACAGAAAGTATTATAAGATCAGGCTTGAAATCTGTAGCCCGAACCTCGTCAATAATAGTTGAATGACCAGACCACAATAACTCATCATCAAATGGATGAATAAACGCTGTCTCATCATTCAAAAGAGACTGGGCCAATTCATTTGCTTCCAACCAAGAACTTCCGTGTACAATAACTTCAGCATTATCTTTTTTCAGCAAGGAGATCGACCGAGCACTCGTTGTCTCTGGGACTATAACTTTTACAGGAATGCCAAGTTTTTTTCCTGCATAAGCCACCGCCATTCCAGCATTTCCACCAGACGAAGACAAAAAAGATTTTGCCTCTCTACGGGCAAAGTATTCACATGCAAAACCAATACCTCTAATTTTGAAAGATCCAGATGGCTGTAAAGCATCTAGTTTGAGCCTAATGTCTTTATTGACTAAATCGCTTAGGATATCAGAGACAATAAGTGGTGTTTCAATGTGTAAGGGCATGAAATTCTATCTTTGTTGTACAAAATCTATTTTAGGTTTAACTTGTTATACGAGATACTATTTATCTTCATCTACTATTTACAATTAAATAATTAATTATGGACGGTGTAATGCCTATAAAAAATCGCTTTGCTGACTTACAAAATGAGATGGTTACCTGGAGACACGATTTTCATGAATATCCAGAGCTTCAATTTGATCTTCCGCGGACCACAGCAAAAATTATTGAATTATTAAATGAATTTGGAGTTAATTCAATAAAAACAAAAATAGGAAAAAGTGGTATAGTTGCAGAAATATATGGTCAAAAAAGAGATTCAGGAAGAGCAATTGGGTTTAGGGCCGATATGGATGCTTTGCCGGTTTCAGAGATGAATAATTTCTCATATAAATCAAAAATTGAAAATAAAATGCATGCATGTGGGCATGATGGACACACCACTATTCTTCTAGGCGTTGCAAAATATCTATGTGAAACCCGTAATTTTGACGGAACAGTAGTACTGGCATTTCAACCTGCCGAAGAAGGAGGGGGCGGAGCTAAGGCTATGGTTGACGATGGCCTGATAAGCGATTGGAATATTGAGGAAATCTATGGTTTACATAATTTGCCTAATTTAAAGGTGGGCGAATTCGCTATCAAGTCAGGACCCCTTATGGCTGCTTCAGATTTTTTTGAAATCATAGTCGAAGGGAAAGGGGGGCACGCTGCATTACCGCACTTTTCAAACGATACAACTTTAGCTAGTTCGGCTATCGTTCTGGCTTTGCAACAAATTGTTTCGAGGCGGATATCTGCCTTGCAAGCGGTTGTCTTGTCAGTCACTGGCTTGAGTACTGATACTATGGCACACAATGTCACTCCAGACTCCGTTAGAATTACTGGTACCACAAGGTTTTTAAATGAAGTTGAAAGACAAAAAATGCCTGATAGTATTAAAAAAACAGCTCAGTCCACGGCGGACGCCTACGGCTGTACAGTAAATGTAAGATATGAATTTGGCGTTAGTGTCACTGATAACTACCTTAAAAATACAGAATTTGCTATCGAGGCAGCCGAAGCGGTTGTCGGAGCTAATAATATTAAAACTGACATAGATCCAATAATGGCGGGTGAGGATTTTTCAGAAATGTTAGCAGGATGTCCGGGAGCATTTATATTTTTAGGTAATGGACCATCTGCTAGTTGGCACAATCCATCATATGACTTTAATAATGAGGCATTACCTTTTGGCTGCAGTTGGTTTGCCAATTTAGCGGAAAAACGTCTTCCGTTAGGGTAAACTTTCCCTTTTTCAGTTTTGACCTCACATTATGGTCAATGCCCCGTTTATTAGGGATACTCTTTTTATTAAGCCCTCGTTTCTTAATCTAGTAGCTGACTGTGTATAAAAACGGTCTTCAAGCTTGTTAAATTTATCGTTACTTAAAACTGTAGTTTTGTTTCTGTCTGCATACTTAATTAACAGACTGTCAGCCTTGTGTCCTTTTTTTGATACTGTAACATTATGGCGGTTCCGATTTAATACCCTACAAATTGTCATCGGGACTGTTTCTCCCTCGGTAATCAAGCCTTTTTCACGCAGTAAGCGGATAATGCTATGATCGAAAAATAGGTAGGTTTTAAAACCATCGCGCTCCAGCTCATTGATGAATTTTAAAAAAACTTTTAAATCCCAGTTAGCCGTCCCAATTAAGTTATTTGCATCTATAACTAAATCGAATTGATTTTCATTCTCGGGTTTAGCAGAGAGTGTCAGACCTTTTCTTATCCTTAAGTAACCGGCAATCAATAAACTTGCAGTAAACCCATAAATTACAAGTGTAATTATACTCTCTCTATCGAAAATATACAGATAAAGCAGGGCAATAGCTAAGGAAATCCATAAAACAAGACCACGAAAATAAAGGCCTATAAAAAGGATAATAAGTGCCACCAGCATTGGTATGTCGCCTGTTAAATTTGAATCAAGTCCCATTAGTAAGGCAACTTTTTCTTCTGACTGAATTATTACTCATGCGAAATATAAATACCAAGCTAAGATATAAAAACTCTACCAATAAGGATTCGATTATTTTGGATTTTGAACTCATTTATTTTTATGGAAAGTTGGACTTGCAACAACTCCAGTGTCGAATAAATTAGAAACCTCAATATCTGAAAGATTTAAGACATCTCCCAATATTTCTTCGGTATGTTCACCGAGAATAGGAGCAGCCGTTGGATCAGAATTTTCTACTTTTGAAAAATTTGCTGGATGCTTTGGAACTAGAAATTCCCCAGCATCTGGTTGCAGGATTTTTTTAAAGAGTGGATTATCTTCTGTCAAATCTGGGTCAGAATTTAAAGCCTCCCGAACTGAACGAAAAACAGACCAAGTAAGACCCGTTTTGTCAAAATCGCTGGCAAAATCTTCGACTTTTCTTGTTTTAAACCACGGTTCTATTATTTCTGTAATTGCATGGCGCCACTTCCATCTAATCGACTCGTCCTGCAGGTTGATATTATTTTGCATTTCCAATTGTTTAAACTGTTCCGCAGTATCGGTAGCTTTAACAATACCTGTCCACTGTCTGGAAGTTAAGCCAATAATCATTACTCTGTTACCGTCTGCGCACAAAAAATCCTTGCCATATGCCCCATAAAGCGAGTTTCCCGCTTTCGTCCGATCATCCGTGTTTAAAGTGGTATCAGCAATCATTCCGAGATGACCGATAGCTGCAGATGCGACATCTTTAAGCGCTATCTCTACATCCTGACCAACTCCATGTCTTAATCTGTACCGTTCAGCTGCCAGTAAAGATGACACACACATATTTCCTGCAATCATATCCCATGCTGGGATGGCATTAGCCACTGGATCAGTACTGCCCTCAAGACCGGTGATATCAGGTATGCCTAGCGCCGGATTGACTGTATAATCAACTTGAGGCTTTCCGTGTCTATCACCTGTTAAAGTAACAATAATTATGTCACTTCTAACTTTAGATAATGTTTCATAATCTAACCAGCCACGAACCTTTAAATTTGTTAAAAATAGGCCGGCGTCTTTTCCAGGGGCGGTAATTAAATTAGAAATCAATTCTTTTCCATCTGGACTTTTCATATCGACCGCAATCGATTTTTTACCTTTATTCATTCCAGACCAAAACAAACTACTTCCACTCGGCGCATAGGGCATGCGGCGCGCATCTAAGCCTCCTTCGAGCCTGTCAAACCTTATAACTTCAGCACCCATTTGAGCTAAAGTCATACCAGCCATCGGAACAGCAACAAAAGCAGAGCTTTCTATAATTCGTAAACCAGATAGGATATTATTCATCATTTTTCTCACATGAGGCGGTCGCCTCCATACATTGATGACCATTGGCCGTTGTGTACAGAGTAAGGTTGTCATTGTCTGTTTTTGCCACTAACTCCATTGGATTATCCGCAAATGCTGGATGTACCCCCCGAAATGTAAACTTTCTTGGTGTGGAATTGAGCAAAACCGTCGCGTATTGCATTAGAAATAGTGCCTGTAATGGTCCATGCACAATTAAATGAGGGTATTTCTCAACCTCTTGTGCATATTTTAGATCATAGTGAATTCTATGCGCATTGTACGTTAATGCAGAGAACCTGAAAAGAAGTGGGTTAGATATGGCTATTTTCTTGATGGGATAATCTGATTTCGGCACATCTTTTTTCTTTGGTGGGTTAAAAGTATCTGAGGCTTGTAGATACACAATATTCTGTGTTTCGGTTATTGCTAGTTTATTAGAATTCCTTAACTTGTGCTCGTAAGTAATAAATACCATTTCACCGGACTGAGATTTTTTTTCTTTTATATCAAGCAGAGTTGTATCCTTCGTAATTTCTTCTCCTACTTTTAAGTCAGAGTGAAAGGTTAATGAACCACTTGCCCACATTCGGCGCGTCAAATTCTGGGGTGGAATGTAACCTACATGCTTTGGATGCCCATCTTCACTAAGTTGATCTAGATGTGTAGGAGATGGAAATGCAAACCAATGCCACAATGGCGGTAGAGCATCGCCTTTTTTAAAACTCTTATTTGGATTCTTTCCAATGGTTGAGTTGATTAGTTTAGCATTCATTATATCTAAACAACCAGTCGAGGTGCTTTTATTGCCTACCCAATCAGCTATGTCTGAATTTTCCAAAATCTGCTCCATAAATTAAACACAACTTAACTCCAATTAAATTATACTACGAGTTAATCAAGCGCGAATTACTAAGATCAACGGCAATTCGTAAAAATAAAAAAACATTATTGAGAAACGTAATATTTATCCTGCCTTTGAACGTTTACTTTCAGAAATGATATTTGTGTAGTTTGAGACAAAAATTAACAAAGCTCCGATTATTAAAGTCATCTCTACCGGTTCGCGATATATAATGAAGCCAAGGACAGCGATTATTGGCAACCTAATAAATTCTAGTGGTGAAACAACAGCAGCAGGCACTAATGTTAAAGCAGTTGTTAAACAATAGTGAGCGATTAATCCTGAAATCCCGATAATAGTAATAAAAGGTAAATCAGCCAAGGTTAACCCAGTAATTTTTCCATCATATGCACTACAAATAAAACCAAAAACTATTTGAATAAGGGTCATGAAAAAAAGAATATGAATCGTAGTTTCATATTTAGTTAAGCGCTTTGTAAAAATCACAGAACCAGCAAAACCTACGGCTGATAGGGCTGCAGCAATAATCCCGTAACTTAATTCTTGCGACCACGGTGCTGTAATTATAAGTACCCCCAAAAACCCTAGCACAGCTGTTATTACACGCAGTTTTGTAAGTTTTTCACCAAGAAATATTGGTGAAAGAAGTATTACCCATAAAGGAAATGTGAACTCTAGTGCGATGACTTGGGCTAACGGGGCCACTGTAACAGCAAAAAACCATAAATTCTGTCCAGTAAAATGGGCTATATTTCTCCCAATATGAGATAAAGTATGTGTAAATTTTATTCCATTTAAAGTTCCGGAATATTGACCGATTGCCACCACTATAAAAAAACCGATTATGCTCCGGTACATCATAATTTCGAAAGTTGGTATTGTTTTACCCAGCTCTCTGCCGGCTATCGCCATAGCAGAAAACGATGCTACCGCACCAACCATATAAAACGCTGCTTTTATTGCTGGACTGAACAAGATTGAATACTCTAATTTACTTTTTCGTAGTAAAAGCTTAAATTTTCATATGTCTATATATAAATTGATTTAATTTATTTTTCGCTTAACAATACCTCGTTAAATGGAGTTAAATTTTTACACCATTTTTTAACAATTTTTTTT
>CESM01165436.1_pt1 | contig 14609 bp, 10 predicted proteins | sample 361421 | NCBI WGS metagenome assembly CESM01 (sample SAMEA2622219, study PRJEB7988) | marine metagenome | isolation source: saline water (ENVO:00002010), including | reverse complement strand
CTGCCATCCGCCAGCCGATGGGTCATACTCTGGGACAGGTCCGCCTGCTCGCGCTGCAGGCGCGCCATACACGCCACAATCCGGTCATCCAGCTCTGCCCGCCACCGCTTCAGTGTGGGCAGATCCTCATAGATCAGCTGATCCAGAGCCCGGATCTTCACCGCTTCACCCTGCTCATCCAGCAGCACCGGTGCCGCATCAGGGGGTGAAAAACGGCACAGCCAGTAATGATCCGCGATCAGTATATGATTAAGGGTGCGGCACACCGACCCGAAAAAAGCACCGCGATCTTCCCTGAACTGCTCTGCCGATAACCGGCCACAGGCAGAGAACAAGCGCTCGTTCATGGACTGGTTGTAACGTGACCAAATCAGAAAACTGTTCATCCGTTAGCACCCCGGTTCTCCAGCCTGCGCACTTCGGCCACCAGATCCCGCGCCAGATCCCGGGTATTGGGCTTGATCATGCCCACTCCGGTGCTGATCATCAGTTTCACCACCGACACAAACAGAAACCCGGCCAGAATAATGGACAGCAGGCCGCTGACTTTGAAAAAACCCACCGGCAGCACCATGCTGCCCTGCTGCAGGCTGATGGTGCGATCCGCTTCCGGCAGGTTGATCAGCATGTGATAGATAGGAAATATATCCGGGTTTTTAATGTAGATCCCCAGCTGATTAACGCCCAATACCAGCAACCCCACACCCAAAATCAGAAAACCATAGCCCAGTAATTTGCTCATACCTACCTCGTGATGGCGGTTTTATTGTCTCAGCAACCGCCTGGTTGTCCGCCGTGGGGACACAATCAGGACAGTCGCTGCCATTCTGTTCTAAAATGATGGTTACACCCATTGCAGATAACGTTGTAACCTGCCTTTATGCGTACGCCTCGAATTTTTCAAAACCAGCCATTGCTGGAAGGAAACACCATTCAGCTGGATGAAAACGGTAGCCGCCACCTTAGCAAAGTGCTGCGGTTGGGGGAAGGAGACCCGGTCATCCTGTTCAACGGTACCGGCGGCGAATACCATGGCCAGATCAGTGCCGTGGACAAGAAAGCGGTATCCGTATCATTAGATTTCTTCAATGAGGTGGATCGCACCTCGCCTGTGAGGATTCACCTGGGGCAGGTACTGGGCAAAGGCGACCATATGGATTACGCCCTACAGAAAGCGGTGGAGCTTGGTGTCAGCGAGATCACCCCCCTGTTGAGCCAACGCTGTGAGGTGAAACTGTCCTCCCAGCGGATGCACAAGAAACTGGAACAATGGCGGAATCTGCTAATCAGTGCCTGTGAGCAATGCGGCATGAACATCGTACCCACCATCCACCCCCCCATGACCTTGCTGCGCTGGGCCGAATCCGCGGAAGCCGAGCGGAAATGGATCCTGCACACCGAAGACCTGCCCAGCAACCCTTTCAGCGCTGACGCTCCGGAAAGCCTGTGCTTTGCGGTGGGTCCGGAAGGCGGATTCAGTGAGGAAGAGGTGGAGCAGGCGAAGGATTACGGCTTCGATTGTATTACCCTGGGCCCCCGGGTATGGCGTACCGAAACCGCCCCGATAGTGCTGCTGAGCCTGGTGCAACTGTCGTGGGGGGATTTCCTCCTGTAATCCCGGCTCGGCCCTCACTTCCCTTCCCACCTTTGGTAATTTTCACGCTGGGTGCAACTTTCTGACTCATCACCGCGTATTGGGTTATGAACACTCACCTAAAACAACCAAAGGAATTCAATCATGAAAAAGACCAATCTCGTCATCTGTACCCTGCTGGTGTCCACCTTGTCAGTGCCGGCATTGGCCGCAAACACCTCATCTTCATGGAACAAAGGCAAATCCGATGCCATGACCGAGGTGGAGCAACGCATCAACAACCAGCAGTACGAGGCCGCCATCCATGATCTGAAAGGCATTGTGGCCAAAGACACAGACAACGCCGACGCCTACAACCTGCTGGGCTACACCCACCGCAAACTGAAACGCTATGAGGTGGCTGAAGACTATTATCAGCGTGCCTTGGCGTTGGACCCCGATCACCGCGGTGCCATGGAGTATCTGGGTGAACTTTACGTAGAAACCCAGCGCCTGGACGAGGCCAACGCCATGCTCAGCAGATTGGATAAAGCCTGTTTCTTCGGTTGTGAGGAATACCGAAAACTAAAGGCCATGATCGACAATCGGGAGCAGAGGCCGGAAACCGTTTCCAAGTGGTAATCAGCCGGTTTCGGTTTTCCAGCCTTCCACTTTGACACACAATCCCTTGGAGACGATGCGGTTGCTGGGCATGCTGGCACCGCCTGCCGCTTCCACTGACACCATCAGATACTCCGCATCCTTTATCAGACCCCACTGGGGTTTGGTAAGGGATTTCTCGATGCGTTTCTCCACATCGATGACCCCCAGGCTGGTAATGCTGCCATCCACTTTCGAGATTGCCCAAAGTTGCAGATTCTGATCGTTCTGCAACTTGGGCTTTGCCAGCATATCCAGCGCCAGCACGCGGCCGGTTTGGGTAAGGGTCACCACCATAGTGGGCTGGGCATTGCTGTCTTTCATGACCGCCACATAATTAATGGCGGCTGACGGCGGTTGACCCACCGGCGCCCACACCAGCACGGCCAGCACCAACGCACAGGTCAATGCCAATCCGGAAAACCATCGATAAAAGCCGAGTTTCTTCTTGAGGTTTTCCAACATGGGATCGGCCGCGCCGTTGATGGCACTGAGGATATTGTTCAGGGTAGATTTTTTCGGGCTAAGCTCCGGCGTGTAATGGTGCAGCGACTGCAGTTTATGCTCCCACTGCCTGACCCGATTTCGCAAACCGCTGTCATCGAGCATCAGGGTTTCCATACGCCTGCGAGCCGGGCCACGCAGAGTACCGGCAACGTAATTGGATGCCAACCGATCCTGCAGTTCGGGATTTTGATATCTTAGTGACCCAGACATTGTGCCAACCTCGTTAAGCCCCGCTTGAGCCAGGATTTGACCGTGTTGATGGGTTGCTCCACATGGATTGCAATGTCCTCCCGGCTATAACCGTAGTAGTACGCCATCAGAATCGCGTTACGGTTCAACGTATCCAGGGTTTGCAGACATTGATTGAGTTTGATGTCGGTGTCTTTCTGCAGCATGCCGGCGATGGGCGATTCGGCGCTGGTTTCACCAAACAGTTCCTGTACTTCCCCGTATTGGTCCCGGCGCTTCTGTTCACGCTTATCCGATCTCAGCTTATCCAGGGCTCGATAACGCAACAGTGAGGTCATCCAGGTCATGGGCTCGCCCTGGTGGCGTCGGTATTCACCGGCCTTGTGCCAGATCTGTAGAAACGTCTCCTGCAGGACATCATTGCTTTGGTCGGCATCGTTCAGCAGTTTCATGGCGATGCCGTTGAGCTTGGCGGCGACCAGTCCATAGAGCTGCTGCAATGCCGCTTGATCCCGCAATGCAATACGGGCCAGCAATTGCTCCAAGCGGTCGGCTTCTTCCGCACTCTGCTCAGCTGGCGGATTATCTGCTGGATCGCCGTTGGTCATGGTTGACTCCTTTCTCCCCTCAAAACGCCCGTGACTGACCACTGCTCAGCGCAAAAGCCAACCAACCTCAATTCGATACATTATTCAGACTAACACTACGGGAATGCTTACCGTGCTCATTAGAGCAGGGAATAATAACAAAGTTCAACCGGTGGATGGGGCGGAAGACGAGAAGGACGGCAACAGGCTGTGCAGCCTGCTGTATCGCAGCCTGTGGTTTGGCAGCAAAGCGGGTGGCTCAGAAAGGTTAAATTACCTGATTCAGTTGCCGTTCCACACTGGACAGATCCGGGATCACCGCACGCTCACCGCTGACCATCACCAGGGTATCGTAGGCCGGATCTTCCGACACTTCTTCGCTGCTCAACTCTTCAGGGAACACCCGCACCAAACGGGGTAATCCCTGCACTGAAATCGCGTAGAACGGCAGCTTGCACTCACCGACACCATTAATCACCGCCAGACGCTGACCCACATCCGCATCCTCTATCTCAGAGCTGTTCATCCGCTCCAGTGAGATCACCGGTAGCTCAACCCCGCGCCAGTCCACGGTACCCAGCAACCAGTCCGGAGTGTCTTCCTGCTTCTGTGGTTGATCCCAGCTGACGATCTCCGCCACTGCCACGTTGGGAATCAAAAGTGGACGCCCCATCATGGGGATCAACAAGCTGGCAATTTGTTCGGGTAATTCAGCCATAGAATGTTCCGTCTAATTTAACAATGATTCGGAGTAGTGCTCCGAGGTGTATTCGACCAGTTTACGGGCCAACTCCCGGGGAGAGCCACTGAAGCTAACACAACCGGTGGCCCGTGCTGAGTCCGGCTGTGAGCTGTTGGCACAGGTCTCGGCACTTTGCGCCCAGACTTCGATGCCCATCTGTCGCAACTTGGCGGCGGAGATGGCGCCGTCATTGCCCATGCCACTGAACAGTATAGCGCCGCTTTGCACCCCAAAATGGTCCGCTATCAGCGCCATTACCTGATCGATGGACGGTGAATACGGCCCTTCCCACGGTTCCTCAAACAGCTCCACCCGGGCAAACTGATTCACCGACATCACCTGCTCAACCGGCGCGATCAGTATTTCCCCGTGGCTCAGGCAGCGTCCGGCCCGTGGTTCCTTGAAGGTAAAATGGGAGTTGCGGCTCCACACCTTGCTCAGGGTTTCCTGGAATCCGGGATCAATGTGCTGCGCGATCACAAAGGCAATGGGCAATCCTGCCGGCAACGCGTCAAGGAACTCCTTCACCGCCGCCGGACCGCCCAACGAGGCCCCCAACACCCAAACGTTGGAAGCGGGATCGCCTTCTTCTTCGGTGTCGGCGTTATCCGTCTGCACCGGCTCCGTCACCGCCTGGGCCAGGGTCTGCATTTCCGTATCGCAGGGCATCGGCTTACCCACAATGTCTTTCAACTTTGAGAAAATCTTGCGCTCCCAGCGTTGAAACTGCAGGCTGCTGATACTGGGAGCGTTGCCTTCCCCCAACAGAATCGGAACCGTGGAAGACTCAAACAAGTGCACAATGAAATCCGACCATTTGTCTTCGTCTTCGATGTCCACCAACCAAACATCCGCCTGGTCGCCCATGATCAACTCGTCGCTTACCTTATCCGGCGACAAGGTAACTGCCACACCGTAGCCCACCGACTCAATGGTCTTGCAGACCACGTGTCGTTGCAGTGTTGAGTCTGCAATGACCCCCACCCGGGGGTTCTGGCTCCCTTTACGGGTGCCGGGCTTGTGGGACACACTAGGCTTCCTGTTTGATCAGATCTTCTATGGTCTGCAGTAAAACGGTTTCCTGATAGGGTTTACCCATGTAACGGTTAACGCCGATGCTCATGGCCCGGTCACGGTGTTTTTCACCGGTGCGCGAGGTAATCATGATGATCGGTGTATCCTGCAGTCGCTCATCGTGCCGCACCAGGGTGGCCACTTCAAAACCGTCCATCCGCGGCATTTCAATGTCCAGCAACATTACATCCGGTTTGATGTCCTGCAGTTGGGTGATGGCATCCACACCGTCTTTGGCCGTCACCACATCAAACCCGTGACGTTCCAGCAGGCGACTGGTTACCTTGCGTACCGTCACAGAGTCGTCCACCACCATCACCAGCGGCGTCTCATTGGCTTCTTCCCGCGCACGGGCCGCTTCCTGGGACAATTCCAGATTCTCTTCCAGACTGAGCTGTGCCTGCTCGGCACGGATCACCGCATTCAAGTCAAGAATGATGACCACGCTACCGTCACCGCGAATGGTGGCACCGGAAATACCGCTCACCGCCGCTAATTGCGGCCCCACGGATTTCACCACCACCTCGCGGGAACCCAGCAGCGCATCCACCTGCAGGGCCACCGCATGATCGCCACCGCGCACCAGCAGCACCGGTATCGGTTTGGTATGGCTGGTGAGGTTGGGAATGGGATTGTTATGCACATAACGCCCCAGATAACGCATACTGTATTGCTGCGCCGCGTATTCAAACTTGGGTGCATCCGGCTGGTAATACGCTTCCAGTTCATAGGGGCTGACCCGCACGATCCCTTCGATGTTGTTCAAGGGAATGGCGTACTGGTCTTCACCCACCCGCACCATCAAGGCACGGTTGACCGACACGGTAAACGGCAGGCGAATGGTAAACTGGGAACCGGCGCCGGGGGCAGAGTGCAGCTTCACGTTACCGCCCAACTGCTTGATCTCGCTGTGCACCACATCCATACCCACACCACGGCCGGAGATTTGGGTCACTTTTTCCGCCGTACTGAAACCGGGTTTGAAAATAAACTGCATCACTTCCTTGTCGGTCAGGGGCGCATCGGTTTTCATCAAACCCCGCTCGATAGCCCGCTTCTTAACACCTTCAAGATTGATACCCTTACCATCGTCGGTGAGCCGCAGTACCACTTCACCGCCTTCACGGGCCAGGTGAATGGTGATGCGGCCGGTGTCCTTTTTACCGGCGGCCACCCGCTGCTCCGGGGTTTCCAAACCATGGTCCACCGCGTTACGCAGCATGTGTTCCAGGGGCGGCACCATACGTTCCAGCACCGTCCGATCCATTTCCCCTTCGGCACCGATGATTTCCAGTTCCGCTTTCTTGCCCACTTCACCGGCAATCTGCCGCACGATACGACGCAGGCGGGGCACCATGCGGGAGAACGGTACCATGCGCGTACGCATCAGGCTCTCCTGCAATTCGGAGTTGATACGGCCCTGCTGGATCAACAGGGTTTCTGCATCGCGGGCCCGATCCGTCAGCGAGTCCCGCAGGTCCATCATATCCGACACGGTTTCACCCAATGACCGCGACAACTGGTTAAGCGTGGAGTATCGGTCCATCTCCAACGGGTCAAAATCTTCGTAGCCCTGACCCTCGGTCTGGGCCTGTTGATAACGGTAGGAAATCTGGGCTTCGGTTTCGATATCCAGTCGGCGCAATAATTCACGGGCACGATCTATGGTCATGCCGATCTCACTGATGACCCCGTTGAAGTCAGTGATCTCCTGCTCAATCCGGCCACGAATAATGGAGGTTTCACCGGCCAGGTTTACCAATCCCTCCATCAGTTCCGACGACACCTTAACGCTTTCACCACTGGAGCGCTTTTTGTCTTCTGTATGGAAGGCAGAAGCCGGCAGCATTTCATCCGGCTTCGGTGCCACGAAGGTTTCCTGGGGCGTGGGCTGGGCAGTGATGGGCACTACGTTGTCCGCCGGCTCTTCTGCTGCAGACTCTGCTACCGCCTCCTGCGACGGAGCCTCGTCTTCCATGGAGAATTCAAACTCGGCAGCATGCTCCTCGCCTGCAGTGGAAATCAGCTCACCGCCATGCTGTCGCAGATGTTCCATCTGTTCAAACAGCTTGTCGTGTTCCGACTGCACCCGGGCAAAGAACGCATCGTCCATGGCCACCTGATCGGTTTCGCTCTGAATAAGGAAGGTTTCAAAACTGTGACTCAAATTACCAATGTGCACCAGACCGGCCAGACGCGCGCCCCCTTTCAGGGTATGCAGCAGGCGTTTCATCTCGTCCAGGTGTTCCTGATTGTCGCGTTCGGACAGCCACGCATTAATGGTATTGTCGATGCCCTCGGTGAGTTCTTCTGCTTCTTCCAGGAAGATCTCCAGAATTTCGGTATCCACTTCCTCACCGGCACCACCCAGGGCCGATAAGGCTTCGGTGTCCGCTTCGGCCCGCGGCTCCAACGCATTATCCGCCACCGTCAGCACCGGTACTTCCGGTTCGTCCGCGGTCTGGGTTGAAGGCGCTTCCTCCGTCAGACGGCCATGGGTAAAGTCATCGATTTTACCGATCAGGTCATCGGCCGGTTTCGCCTGCTGGCCACTCTGAATGGTCTCAAACATTTCGGCCAGGCGATCGTGGCATTGATGCAGTAAATTATACAACGGTGCAGTCGCCGTGAAGGTTCCCAGGCACAGGCCTTCGTACAGATTTTCCAGATGGTGGGCCAGATCCCCCATTTCTTTCATATCCGACATTCTGGCGCCACCCTTTAAGGTGTGCAGGCTGCGTTGCAATCCGGCCACCACCTCAAGATTGGCAGGTTCATCCACCCAGGCCTGTAACTGTTCGGCCGTGGTATCAAGAATCTCAGACGCTTCTTCCAGGAAGATTTCCACCAGCTCCGGATCGTAGTCGCTGGCCATGTCTTCCGGCGGTGTTTCGGCTTCCGGTTCATCATCCAGTTCGTCAATTTCTTCAATACTGAATTCTGTATCCTCGGCATCCGCATCATCGATAATCAGTTCTTCGGAGGCAAACTCCGCCGTACTATCGGCGCTGATCTGCTCAGCATCAGCTTCAGCGGTAAAATCAAACTCCAGATCATCAGCTTGTTCTGTTTCAGCTTCTGATTCCGCGCTGTCCTCGGCCTCAGAATCTTCCAACACAAACTCATTGTCTGTCTCGGCGGAAGCGTCTTCCAGGGAAAACTCAAACTCATCGGCGTCCGCTTCCGGGGCCGCCAATGCACCCAGGTCGATGGCTTCTTCCGCTTCGTCCGCTTGCCCGCTTTCTGCATGTTGGCTTGCGGCATCCAGCTGTTCCGTCACTTCCGGTGCCTGATCCATCAGTGACTGTAATTCACTGATGACCACGGCATCCGCCAGCACCGGTTGACCGGCGGCCACGAAATCCATCATGTTGACCAGGGATTCATGAGCCTTATGGGCAGTCCGGAAGAACACCGGATCCGGCGTGATCATGCCATTGGCAGCCGCCTCATAAAGCTCTTCCAGGGTCATGCTCAGCTCGACTACCTCATTCAGTTGCGCCGCGCTGGCACTGCGGGCCAGAATACGCAGTTCCTGACGCAGTTTATCCAGGTCGTCCCCCGGCACCGGGTTCTGCTCCCAGTGACTGAGCACATCGCCGGCATCCATGATCAGGTCCATGCCTTCGGCCAGGAACATACTGAGCAACTGAGGATCGGCGCGCCCGGACTGAGCGATCTCTTCCTCTTCCACATGCTTGAGTTTCTCTTCGCGCAACTGCTCGATCCGTTGCAGCAACGTCTCGCTACCGGCAATGGGCGCATCCGGGTGCGCCATCAGGTCTTCGAGCCCCTGTTCGATCAGCTGCACAAAGTCGTCCAGCAGTTCAAAAATATCATCCGTTGCGGTTACCCCCTGCAGATGACACTCTTTGAAGAAGCGCTCCGTGGGTGAAGCCAGCTCTGCTATGGGGCCAATTCCCGCCATATGGGCACTGCCTTTCAAAGTGTGCAGCGCCCGCAGCATATCATCACTGAGGGTTTGCTTTTCCTCCTGCGCCAAATACCCTTTCAATGTTTCCAGATGGGAGGATGCTTCCTGACTGAAAATATCCACCAATACCGGATCAATCTCTGAACCGGAATCCTCCGCTTCGACTTCCGTCGCCTCAGGCAACTGCTCCATCACCGGTGCTGCCTCCGCAGCCGAGCCGACGCTGAGATCATCCGGTATCGCGGGAGGCGTCTCGCCCTTGGACAGAGCATCGGCCACCGCAGCCAACGGCGCCACATTGATCCCCGGCTTAACCCGCTCCTCAAACGCCTTGACCAGCTCCGGAATCACGCCGGTGACACGGGCCACAATGTCCGTGACGGCGTCTGTAGTGGGCACACTGTTGTCCAGCACCCGGTTCAGCATGTTCTCCACCGACCAGGCCAGTTCACCGACAACGGTGGCCCCCACCATGCGCCCGCTGCCTTTCAGGGTATGATAGGCGCGGCGCAATTCCTTCAGGGCTTCTTCGTTATCGTGATCGGTGGTCCAGCGGGGTAGGTATTCCTGGATGGTTTCCAGCACCTCACCGGCTTCTTCAATAAAGATCTCAATGACTTCCTCATCGATGAGATCGTCTTCGTCTTCCACTTCGGGTTGGGCGGCAACGGTTTCGCCTGCTGCCAGCAGATCCGCATCGGTAAACTCGATCTGAATGATGTCGTCATCGGACTCCGGCTGCAGATCATCGGCAGCGGATTCCAGCGCTGAATCCCCTTTGCCAGAGGCATCGCCATCTTGCGTATCCAATAGCGTGGGCGCCATGTCATTGGGATCGATCCGCTCAGCGGGATAGCCTAATGTCGCCACCGCCTCTTCGGCAATTGACAGAATATCCTCGTCGCCGGGGAAGCGGTCACCCAGTCGTTCCAGATAATATTCCACGCTGGTAATGGCATCTGCCAGGGTGTCCATTTGTTTCCAGTCCGGGCGCACGCCGCCTTCGATCAACTGTTCACTGATGAAGTTGATACAGCTTTGCAACAGGGCCGCCGGATGGGCCAGCGGCACCATCATCAAACCACCCCGTACACTGTGCAGAATATCCGGCACGGCCTGCAACGAATCCGGATCAAAATCCGAGCCAATATAATCGGAGATGGCATCCTTGGCGTTCTCCAGACCGGAACGGGACTCCTCGATCACCGCGGAACGCGCCTTACTGATCTGTTCAGGCGACACAAACTGGGAATCATCCTCCTCATCATCACCGGCAGCGGCGGCGCTGGGGTCCATGGCCATACCCTGCAAGGTGGCTTCCACATACAGCAGTGCACCGGCCACATCCATCAGCATGTTGTCGTCGAGCGCGCTGCTGTCATCCACGATGCGGCCAATGGTATCAATCTGTTCGACGATAACACGGCGTGGATTACCCACGCCCAGTACCGCCAGGGTATCGGCGATTTGTTTCAGCACCGGAATCACGCTGCGCAGCTCCGCGCCATCCACCGCCTGCCCGCGCATGAATAGATCCAGGGTTTCCTTGACACCGCCCAGCTCTTCCAGCAACGCAGACACTACCGAAGCAATGGCGGCCTTATCCGGGCCGGTCAGGCGCTGACGCTCATCATCAAGCCGTTCTTCAGAGGGCAAGGCGCGATCCAGCTTAAAGGCGGCTTTTACTTTCTGAATACGGGACGTTTCACCTTCGGCGCGCGCCACGTAGAACAGCAGGTTTTTCAGCAAATCGGTGGGCAGGGCCTCATCCCGATTGGCTCCGGTATCAATACTGTGTTTCAGTTGACGGTCCAATTGACCGAACAGCATTTTTACGGAAGTACCCAATTCAATGTAGGAACGGGATACGCCTTCCACCAGCGCCGCTGCAACCCACCATAACTGGCCCATGGCGGTGTTGCTGTATAACTGCTCGAGTTTGGCCAGGGATTTGGCCATGTACCCCAGATTGGTGGGCATATCCTGATTGCGGATCAAACCCACCAGGGCGAATTGGTACAGCTGACGGATCTTTTTAAGCAATTGCGGCAGTTGCGCCAGGGCTTCCTGTGATACGGCATCTTTTGGCGCCGCCTCGCCGCCGGCTTCCAGATCCGGTTTGAACAATGCGGTTTCCGACAGCAGAGGCTCACCCCGGGCCGCCCTTAGATCATTCAACAGCGGCAATACCACCACCGGCATATCGCGCTGCCCATCCTTAACCCGGTCCAGATACACCGGTAATTGCAGGATGGCTTTCATCAGCACTTCCTGGGCATCTTCCACCCGCTGCACCTTTTCATTGATCAACGCAATAGCCAGGTTTTCCATTTCTTCTGCCAGCAGGGCCGCACCAAAGAACTCCACCATTTGCAGGGTACCTGCAACCTGATGCAAATGGGTGAGGCAAAAGCGCATGCGCGTGGAATCTTCGGGGTTGTCCACGAACGCTTCCAACGATTGTTGCGCCTGTTTCAGGGTTTCCTCGATCTCGCCCTTAACCCAATCCAGCGCTTGAAAATCGTGTTGATCAGCCATGTCTGCTCCTGGCTCTGGTTATCTTGACTGCACTATGAGTGATTGCGTTTCACGAACGCCAGGGTGTCCTTGTACTGAATGCGTTCCATATCCGGACGCTGCCAGTCAATCACTTCACCCACCCCGAGCACCATCATGCCGCCTGGTGCCAATCGATCAGCCAAATGGGTAACGATGTCTTTTTTGCGCCAACTCTGGAAATAAATCAGCAAATTCTGACAGAACACCAGATCCACGTTCTGAAGCGGCGACTGCCGCAGATCCAGCACATTAACCTGCGCAAAACAGACTCGATCTTTCAAGCGCGGCACCACACGACATCGACCACGCTCATAATTTTCAAAAAACTGCTGGACGTAACGTTGATCCACGCGCTCCAGCTTACGAATGTTGTACACACCTTCCCGCGCCTTGGACAACGCCGGTAAACTGATATCTGTGGCGGTGATGCCGTAATAGCGGCGCTCATCCTGCAGGCTCACCAGATCTTCCATCACCATGGCCAGGGAGTAGGCTTCCTCGCCGGTGGCACAACCCACACTCCACAGCTCAATATGCTTGCGGCCCTGTTCGCGATACAGGCTCTGACAATAGTTGCGCACCAATTCATAGGAGCTGGGATGGCGGAAAAAACTGGTTTCCTGAACAGTGAGACGGTCAACCAGCGTGGCCCACTCCACTTCGCCCGCCAAACCGGACATCAGCTTTTCATAGTAGGTGTCATAGCTGGTACAGCCAATCTCGCGCATGCGGATATTCAGGCTGGTTTCCAGGAAGGATTTACGCTCGATGGATAACTGCATACCGGTACGATCTTCAAGCAGATTGCGCCAGCGCATGAACTGTTCGTCGTTCAGTTCGGCTTTTTGAAGACTCCATCGTTCTGCTGGCACTGACATCACTCCCGGCCACAACACCTGTAACCGGCCCGATGTCTGTTGCCACAGCCACCGGGCCAAGGTGTTTTACATTCCCGTTTCCGGCAGTTTGAAACCGGCAACTGAATTACGCATCTGCACCGCCAGTTCCGCCAGGTTACCGATGGACGTTGCCGTCGCGGTGGTACCGGCAGAGGTTTGCGAGGTGATTTCCTGGATAACGTTCATCGTATTGGAAATGTGACCTGCCGATGCTGCCTGCTGACGCGCTGCGTTCGAAATGTTCTGGATCAAGTCCGCCAGGTTACTGGATACGTTCTCGATCTCTTCCAGGGCCACACCCGCGTCCTGCGCCAGGCGGGCACCGCGCACCACTTCAGAGGTGGTTTGCTCCATGGAGATTACCGCTTCGTTGGTGTCGGTCTGGATGGTTTTAACCAGTGCCTCGATCTGCTTGGTGGCCGCAGAGGCCCGTTCCGCAAGGCGCTGTACTTCGTCCGCTACCACCGCGAAGCCGCGACCCGCTTCACCGGCCATAGAGGCCTGGATCGCCGCGTTCAATGCGAGAATGTTGGTTTGGTCGGCGATGTCGTTGATCAGCGATACGATGTCACCGATTTCCTGGGAGGATTCACCCAGTCGCTTGATCCGTTTGGAGGTTTCCTGAATCTGTTCACGGATGGTGTCCATCCCGTGAATCGTATTCTGTACCACTTCCGCACCTTTGTTGGCGATGGATACCGATCGCTCCGCAACCGCCGCTGATTCAGCCGCGTTGGCCGATACCTGGTCGATGGACACCGCCATCTCGTTGATCGCGGCTGATGCCCCGGCAATTTCCTGGGCCTGATGTTCGGACGCTTCCGCCAGATGCATAGCCGTGGCCTGGGTTTCCTGGGCCGCAGCCGATACCTGCACCGCTGTCTCATTGATGGTGGATACCAGTGAGCGCAATTGGTCGATGGTGAAGTTGATGGAGTCGGCGATGGCACCGGTGAAATCCTCGGTTACCGTGGTCTGGATGGTCAAGTCACCATCCGCCAGGTCACCCAGCTCATCCAGCAGTCGCAGGATCGCTTCCTGGTTATGCTGGTTCTGCATTTCTTTCTCTTCACGTCGCTGTTCCTCTTCCGCCAGACGAGAGCGGGTTTGGGCGATAAAGGAGAAGAAGATCAGCAGCAGGAAGAGCAGTGCCAGAGCGGCGAAGATAATACCGAAGAGTGTCGACCAGAAGCCGGCTACCGGGGTGCCCTCGAAGGAGCGGGCCAGTGCACCGGTTTCGGTCAGCAGGGTTTGTGAATCCTTGAAGATGCCGTTGGCTGCCGCACGCACCTGGAACAGTTCCGGCGAACTCTCCAGGATCTCGTCCACGCTTTCCGCCACACCGGCAAACAGGTCAGAAATTTCATTAAGGGATTCCACCGCGGCTTTATCCCGCACCCGGGTGATACCCAGTGATTTGTCCCCTTCCAACATACCTTGCAGTACACGACCGAATCGCTCGGTATCCTGGCCGAAACTGTCGGCGGCCATGACCGCGTCTTCGCCCCCTTCCAGCACCTTGTTAACCGAACGCACAATTCGTTCTGCCAGCAGCGACTGTCGCTGTGCCACCGCCACCTGGTCTGCCGGTGCCTTGCTGTCCACCAGGGTCTGAACCACCAGATCGTACTCTTCCTGCAGTACGGGGATGTTTTCGTTCAGAGCCCGGGCCACGTCGTGCAGGTTAATCACCGTCTGGCGACCTTCCAGAATCACGTCGGAGCTGTCGGACACCTGCTTCCAGACCCGCTCCACGTCACCCATTTCCTGGGGGGCGGAGGTGATAAAGATTGAATCGGCGGCCATGCCTTCATCGGGAGAGCCGTTTTTGATGGCATCCCACTCCAGACCGAAATCCACCCGCGCCTGATCCAGGAAGGAGAAC
>CESM01236445.1_pt1 | contig 14613 bp, 22 predicted proteins | sample 361421 | NCBI WGS metagenome assembly CESM01 (sample SAMEA2622219, study PRJEB7988) | marine metagenome | isolation source: saline water (ENVO:00002010), including | reverse complement strand
TTTTTAAAATCAAATATATATTTAGATATTTTTAAAATCAAATATATATTTTTAAAATCAAATATATATTTATATATTTATATATATATATATATAATATGAATTTTTTTGAAAATTTTAATAGTAAAGAAAAAAGTATGCCATTATCATTTGAAAGTTATAAAGATTTAATAATGTATTATAATACCACAATTAGAAATGTAGCTCTTACAATTGCAGTTTCATTTGCTGCATTGGGTTATTCTCGATATTATAGAGGAAAAAGTAAATTATATTCTTGTGGATTAGTAGTAACATCATTAATACTTCTTATTTGTTCAGCAACTATAAATTATTTTTTATTTACTGATGTAGAAAAATATAAAAATTTACCAAAATATAAAGAAATTAATAATTGGAGAAATATAAATATTTTGTTTATGGTAATACATTCAATGACTATTTTATATGCATTTTATACTTTTTACAGATTAATAACAAATAATGAATTTTAGATTACTCAAAATTACTCAAAAATAAACATTTTCCCACATCCCACCAACAAAATTTATTGGATCTTCAAAATAAAATACACTATAAACATGATTAAATTCCATATTTAAAAATTTAAAATATACATCATAATCCATACAATCTATAATTTTATTATGAATAAGTGATGAATCATAATATAATTTATCATACAATCCATTATTATAATAAATCTTATCTGTAAATTTAATAAGTTCACTACCTAAGCTATTTTTATTATAAACATCTAAATATTTATTATAATTAAAATCTAATAAAAAATTACAAGCTATTACTTTTCCTCTAATAAATTCATTATCTTCCACAAAATTCACATTTGCTGCTTTTTTAAATAAATTGTCCGGATCCAATGACAATAAATTTGATTCATAATCCATTATTAATGTGCCTTTTTCACCATTTTCATCTTCAACATAAATATTTATTTCGCATCGTGTTACTGGCTCTTCACTTAAAAAATTAAAAAGAGGTGAACTACAATTATAAATATTTATGCTCAAAAAAAAATCCTTAATATTATCATTATATAATTTACATTTTTTCATCACTAATCCATTTTTTTTTGTTTCTAAAAAATCATTTATTTTATTGATTTGAAAATCTTCCAATTTATAATTTATATAAGTAGATCCTGCATTTACTATAAATGGTGCATGTAATATATTTTTATTTATAGGATTATTCATTAATCCAGGCATTCCTGTCAATAAAGCATTATAAAAAATTTTGAGAAAATTATTATTAATAGCAAAAATCATTATATAACTTGTATATAATATTTTAAATAATTTTATTAAAGCAATATAATAATTTTATTAAAGCAATATAATAATTTTAATTAAAGCAATATAATAATTTTAATTAAAGCAATATAATAATTTTATTAAAGCAATATAATAATTTTATAATAATTTTTCAATTTCTTCTTTCAAATCATCTAAATCGGGTTTTGGTAATAAATCATAATCAATAAATATTTTTTTATCAGGAAAATAATAATTATAAGTATTTGGTTGTTCAGGTACAGGATTCATTGGATATGGCCAATGACTAGTTGTTCTTAAGTTTTCATAAAATTTTCTCCTTTGTTTTTGTTGTTTAGTATCATTTTTTTCATTATTTTTTGGCAAATAACATAAATATTGTACTAATCTTTCTTCATTACAATTTAAATCACCACAACAATTTTGATGAAAAGTACGTGAATCCCAAATTACAAGATCACCCTTTTTAACATTTAAATAAATTTTATCTTCAGCTAATTCATTTACATAATTTTGATCTAAAATATTCCAATCTTTTGGTTCATCAATTTTCATAGTAGTAAAATAATCTTCATGTAATAAATGACTACCTTTATATAATAATAAAGTACGTTCACTATTATTTGTTAGACTTAAAAATGATTGATAACAATAAACACCTTTTTTTCTAGAAGATTGATCAGTATGTGTCCAATAATGAGGCTTACCAATATATTCTGGAGAATAATAACAACAACCATCAAAACTGCATACAAGATCTTCAGTATTCCATAATTGTTTAAAAATATTTAATATTTTTGGATTAGTTCTTGCCAACCAAGTAAATCTTTGATGACCTACTTGATGATGTTTAAATATTCCATTAAAGTCTATTAAATTATGTAATTCTTCTAATTCAGGTACATTAGTATGCCATAAATTAAATTCTTTCCAATATTCTATTATTTCATCATTATAATACACATTATGTATTATAGTATAACCATCTTCTTTTAATTGTTTAATATTATTTAAAATATCCATTTTGTTAATATTTATTTATTATTAATATAAATATTAAATATTTAAATACAAATTTATAATTTTTAATTATTAATGAAGTGTATATTCTTTTTATTATCTTATGTTAGTGGAATTATAGTAAATAGCCCTATTAATATTTATAAAACAAATATAAATAATCAAGTTATTAAAACATATGAGCCAGCAATATTAAATAAAGAAAATATGAATGCATTAATATTTTATACTGGTGCTAACTCATTAATACCAGCGGATATATATAGTAATTTTATTAGATCATTAAACAATTATAATTTTTCGGTAAGTGTTGTTACAAATGATAATGATGCGACAAAAGATTTTTTAAGCAATATAAAAGATATTTATAAAGAAATAATACCAATAAGTCATTCATCTGGATATGTAAATATAATAAATAGTGTAAATAAAGAAAAAAATATTAATAAAGGAATATTTTTAGATCCAGTTGATAATAGTTTTTTAGTTAATAATAAATTTCCTTTTTTTAATAATAATGAAAATAATAATGAAAATAATAATTGGTATAATCTTAATTATATTGAAAATATATTAATATTAAGAGCTGAAAAATCATATAAAGGATCAATTTTTCCAAAACTAGAAATACCATTTATTCCAGCATTTGCATTAAATAGTGAAAAATTAGAACAATTTAATCCTGATTTAATTATTAATAAAATTAGTGCAGAAAATTATGGACATAGTGATATATTGGATTCATTATGGTCTGATTTAATGCATGGTTCTTCAATAAGTAAAGGAAATGAAAATAGAGATCAATCTAATTTAGATAGTTATGTAGATTGGTTAGCACAACAAATATATGATTTTGTAAATAAAGATACAAATGATACAAGTGATACAAGTGATACAAGTGATACAAGTGATACAAGTGATATAAGTGATACAAGTGATACAAGTGATACAAGTGATACAAGTGATACAAGTGATACAAGTGATACAAATTACGAAAATTTAAATAGTATTTCTAGTGAAGAACCTACAATAAGTAATATTTATTCTAATTCATTATTAAATTTATATGATGAAGATAGATATATATATAAAATTTTTTATTGATTCATTATTAAAATTATTATTCCTATTAATGATAATAATATACCAAACACTGTAAATTTATTTAATTCTTGATTAAATATTAAATAACTTGTTATAATAGTAATAATAATATTTAAATTTATAATACTATGAGCATATGCCATATTTGGTGTTATTTTCAATAAATATATAACTAATGTTGTTGTTGTTATTAATAATATAAGTCCAGTACTATAAAAGCAAAAATAATCTATAAATTTTGCATTATTATATAATATTTAATATTATATAATAAAATTGAAAAATATATAAAAAAACATAAAAACATAAAAATATAAAAAATATAATGATATTTTTATTATATATTGTTGATAATAACATTAATAATGAAGAACTATTGTTATTACCTCCACCAATTATAAGACAAAATGGTTCGAGTAAATTAAATTTACTCATTTGAATGATAAACAACAATACCAACACCAAATAATGCAATAATTATACCAATAAAAGTTTTAGTATTTATTTTTTGTTTAAATAAAAAGTAACCAGCTAACAAACTTAATACTACATTAAGATTAACAATTAAATGACAATAACCTATATTTGGTGCTATTTTTAATGCTTTTGCAATAATAAATGATCCAAATATTCTAAAACACGCACTTACTAATAATAAAACCGCAATAAAAAAGCCTGCATTTTTAAAAATATCTTTAAATTCTTTACTATTTTTTTGAGTTATTAAATATATAACACCTGCTACTCCAACTAATATATAAATTATTGCTAATAAAATTTTAAAATCAAATTCTGTATTTGTTAAGTATTTTGTTAATATTAAACTAAAGGAAGTAATAAATAATTCACAAACAGATAAATATGCCCATAATAAATCCATTATATATAATAAATAATTTATATAAATTGAAAAATATTATAAAATATTATAAACTATTAAAAATATTATCTAATATTTCATTTGGTAATTTATTTGAATTTATAGTATATAAATTATTATAAATATTCAAAACATTTAAATAATTATATGGTCTACTATATTTTACAATAAATTTAATTTCCAAATATTCTAATAAAATATCTATAATTGTTAAATAAGGATTCCAGTTATAATTATAAAATAAACTTTTACAACAAAAACAATTATTAATTTGTAAATTTAAAAATTTAGAATTTAATCCATATTGTATTTTATAAAAAAAATTCAATATTTTTTCATCAAAAATTTTTTTTTCACTCAATAATCCTATATTTCTAAAATATGAATTATTTTTATTTAATTTATTAGTAATATTATTATAAATTATTTCATAAGGTTTAAATGGATAATCAGGCGGTAATTTCAATGTTAATAATAAAATATTATTATTATTTTTAACATCTAAATAAGTATTATTATCAATATTATATTCAATCATTATCAAACTATAAAAAAAATTTTGAATATTTGAATTATATTTATCAAAATTAATTTTATTATTAAATAATTCTATTTCTTTATGCATTCTTTTTAATGATAATGGCATTAATAACGAATATTTATATTTAAATTTAATATTTTAATTTTGAATAGCTTTATTTAATATTTTAATTTAGATATTTAATTTAGATTTAAATTAAAATATTTTAATTTAGATATTCAATTTAGATTTAAATTAAAATATTTTAATTTAGATATTCAATTTAAATTCAATCTTAATATTAAAATTTTTATTGTAACAAACACAAGAATTTGAAATAGAAATATATCCTACATTTTTTGTTTTAATAGCATTCATAAAAACTTGAATTGCTTTTCGTGATGGACAACTTTTTCCAGATTGAAGGAATATTTTACTAAAAACAACACTCCAAAATGATATTGGATAAGAATTATAATTTTCTACATTAAATTGTACAGATGATTTATTAAATATAATTGTCCTTATAAACGGTTCAATAATAATAAATTGAACTAATTCATTCCATTCATCAGATTGATGACTTAATCCAAGTAAATTTTCTTTTACATTATTAGTAAAAGTATCTTCTAATAATGGCGAAATTTGATTACGATATTTTCCCCTCACAGACCATTCAGGAGTTGTATCTTTAAAATAGGGAACCTGATAAATTGTCGCAAATTCATAAATACTATCTTTATAAAAATCTAACATAGGACGTGCTATATTAACATATTCAATAGTACATATATCTCTAATTACTGCTAAATCAAGAATATTACGACCACGACATACATTTGCAAAAATATTTTCTACAATATCATCTTTATGATGTCCTAACAAAATTTGATCAATATTTTCTTTTGCCATTATTTCTTTGTAAAAATCAAAACGAATTTTTTTTGTAATAACTTCATATTCGGATCTTTTAATATTATTTCTCTTATAATCTTCAATGGCTTTTACATACAACTTAATTCCATTATAATTACACCATTTTTCCAAAAATTCTTGTTCTTCTTTTGTTTCATTGCGATTATTATAATTAATATGAATACCAATTACTTCACATTTTAAATATTTTAAAATAGTTGTTAATACCATTGAATCTACCCCACCAGAAAGCGAAACAATAAATCGATTTTTATTACTATTTTTAATAAATTTTTGAATATTTGTTAATAATATATCATTTTCATCAATATTTTGATCACTTATTTTTTCTTTAATAGACGGAACCAACTCTAGTACTTTTTTGTGATCAATAATATGATCACTTGAATATCCAAGAAAATAATTAATTATTGATATTAAAAACATTATCTAATAAAATATATTTTATACTTTTAAATGTTAATAAAATATATTTTTATCAATTTTTTTTATAATTTTATAATTTTATAATTTTATAATTTTATAATTTTATAATTTTATAATTTCTTTCTCTCGATAATAAAAATATAAAATATAAAATGTCTATTATAAATATACCTTATTATCGAGAGAAAGAAATTAAAAAAATATATCAAATATGTTGCGATGAATATAATAATAAAAAAGATTTAAAAGAATTTGATTTAAATTACAGAAAAAATGAATTTTATAAAATATTAAAAGCAAAATTTAATTGGATAAACAATGAAGAATTTCAAAAAATGTATTTATTAATAAAAGAAAAAGAATTAACTTTAGCTTTTAATAATAAAAAAAGAGAGATCTCTCAAAAATATAAAAAAAATTTAATTAAATTATTTTGTACAATTGATAATGATAATAATAATATAATAGATATAGATGAATTTAAAATATTTATGTTAAAATTTAATATTAGTGATTATGATAACATTAATGAAATATTTAAAGAAGCAGACTTAAATGATGATGGTTTGTTATCTATAGATGAATTTATAGAATTTTTAACATTAAAAAAAGATTTATTAAAAAAAATAGATGAAATTATTAAATGTAAAAATATATATAATAAATCAATAGATAAACGTACAATTTTATTTAAAGATTTCCCAGGTTCACCATTAAAATGTATAAAAAATTGGAGACCTAACTTGGCAAATTTACATTCTCCAAATTCTATAAAAAAATCAATATGGAAACCAATATGAAAACATCATTTATTTTATCTTTTATGTTTTATTCAATTGGACTAATTCATAAATATGTTCTGCATTAATTTTATTATTTTTCATCTTCTTTTTTAAGTCTTCAAAATTTAAATTTGGAAAAGCATTAAGAAGAGTAGTTTTTGCTTTTTCTAAATCGGTCTTATTTAATATAAATTGAGACTTAGAATCATAATGTTTAACAATATGTAATATATGTAAATAAATCATATTTTTATTTAATGATTCATGTAACTCATTTTCTGCTTTTAAATTAATATATATTTCTCTCAATTTTTCCATTATTTCTTCGGAATTTTCTCCAAAAATTCCAATTGATTCTTTCAAAACTATTAAATTATCTTTTAAATTTTTTGATATTTTTTCAAGAGAATCTATATTATCTTCTAATTCATCTATATTTTCTTGTAATTCTTCATTATTTTCTTTTAATTCAATATTTTCTTCTTTCAAAACATTGACCGATGATTGTATTGATGCTCTTAATCGCATTCTTCTGATTGAAAATAAAGAAATAGCCGAAAAAATACTCGACATTAAATATCCTATTGCTGTTATATTACTTATAGTAATCCATGATATAACACCAAAACCAACACCACCTATAGAAAAAAAAACCAATATAATATCTGTTAAACGATTACAAGCATTTGTTTGAAATATATTACCAGTTATTACATTATAAACACTAAATTGTGAAAACATTGACTTTTTATTATTATTTTCATTATTGCTATTATTTTCATTGTTGTTATTATTTTCATTATTGCCATTATTACCATTATCATCATTATCACCATTATTTGTATTAGTGTTATTACTCATATTTTCTTCTTCATTCATAATTATAATTAAAATATATAATTAATATAAATTTAAAAATTTTTAAATATAAATAATTATATAATTAATGGATAAATATTATAATACTTTAAATTTAAAATCAGGATGTTCTGAAGAAGAGATAAAAAAAGCATATAAAAAATTAGCTATTATGTATCACCCAGATAAACAACGTAATGCAAGTGATGAAGAAAAAGCTAATGCAGAATCTAAATTTAAAGAAATAGCAGAAGCGTATGATATCTTAATGAATCCCGAAAAAATAAATAACAATAATAATACAAATTTTAGAAGAACACATATAAATCCAAATGATTTATTTAATCAGTTTTTTAATATGAATATTGGTAATATTCGTGATATTGGTAATATTGGCAGCGGAATACATATAAATATTAATGGACTAAATATTGGTGCTATTCCAAATAATTGTGTTATGCGGTCTTCATCTGTATCAATTGTAAATGGTCAAAAAATTGAAAAAATAAGAGAAACAATTAATGGTGTTACGAATGTTAAAACAATAATATCTGGAAAACCAAATACTAATACACATCATATTAGAATAAATTAAACCAAATTATAATACTTTTATTTATTATATTATAAATAAAAGTATTATATATTATTAATGAAAAATTTGATTTTAAAAATATTTCTTTTTCTCAATATTTTTGAAACATTATTTGCTTTCTCTCAATATTCAAACAATAAAATAATAAAACATAAAAGTATTATAAATTATAATTCAATTCACACTTGTAATATGAATAATAATATATGTCCCGAATATTTACATAAATTTACAAATTTATTAGATCAAGAACAAAGTGAAATTATAGTAAAAAGTGTAACAGGATTTTTAACAAAAGTAGATGGTTTTGGTGGTTATGTTCTTCATAGTAATGACGTAATTATTAATTATATTCTAAATAATGATTTATTGTCATTAGAACAAAAAAAAGATATTATATTATTTTTTATTAAGTTATCACAATATGGTGATTCAATGGGTTCACATATTTTACAATTTTATCACGATCTAGTTAATTGTTTAATTTAATAATTAACGACCAAAAAACCACCTTTTTCTTGTATTTTTATCCTTTTTATCTTTTTTTGCTTTTTTACCTTTTTTTAAAGTTTTTTTTTTGGATGATTTTTCTTCTTTTATTTCTGGTTTTTCTTCTTTTATTTTTTCAGTTTTATTTAATCGACTACTTCTACGTAGATGTGTGATTTCTAATATGTGTGCTTGTTCTTTTTGTTTTTTTTCTTTTGGTTCTTTAAATGTATTTATTAAGTTTAATACTGTCAGTGGAAGTATTTTAAATTTTTCTTTTTCTTTTTCTTTTTTTGCTTGTAAATATGTTGCAAAATGAGATTTAAAAAAAGAATATTTAAATATTTTTGTAGAATACATATCAAATACAGGTTTCGAACTTTTTATTCCTGCATCAGCTTCTATGGTAATATTAGTATTACCATCTTTAAAAATTACTGTAGCTGCATGATATGGTTATACCTTTCATCCAGTGGTATATTATATGGTACCATTGCATAACCATCATTTATTTTTGGATCTACTAATACATTATAATGATCATTTTCATTATACTTTTTCTTACACTTTTAACTATTTCCATATTTTGTTTGTCACTTGCTCCAAATTTTTTTAATTTATTACCTGTTGTCATAACACTAAATATAGAACCTTTTTATCATAATCTGGTTGACTTAAATATACTCTTTCTGAAAATAATAAACAATCATTTTTTTCACCTTTAATATCATATTTACTATTTAATTTAAATTGTAAATAATTATCATATATAGAAACACGTTTAGATCTAGAAGATTTTCTTATAACTACATGTTCTAAATATTCAAAAAGTTTGAATTTTGTTCTTTTACTTTATTAATATAATCACGATGTATATAAATATATTTTGGATCATCCATTTTACCAGTATCTTTTTTTATCTATTTCTCCTATTTTTAATAAAAATATTTTATTATCTGATAATTTAAATATTCCTTCTTCATTTTTATATATTTCCATTATTAATATATACAAATAAAATTGATAATAAACTATAAATATTTTATACTAGTATTTCAACAAAATGGCTTTGAATAATATCTTGAATAATTATGTTCCTTTGCGTGCAAATATTGAAAACAAAGACAATGGTAAAGCAAAAATCGGATGTGTAGCGTTCTCACCAAAATTAAATCATCAGTATGTTTTATGCGTTTGGACACAACCAATACAATATGAATAACAAAGCAAGTAAAGAAAATAAAGATAATATTCATGCAGAAGTAGATTGTGTTAGTTATCTTAAAAAATCAGAAAAAATAAAAGACATAAATTTAATTGTATTTCGTACAAATAATAAAGGAAGTGATTTATTAAACGCAAAACCTTGTGAATGTTGTATTAAAACAATAGATTTTACTTTAAAACGCAAAAATTATAAATTAAAAAAATTATATTATACAAATGAAAATGGTATAATATGTAAATTAATAATTTAAATTACATTATAGATAAAAATAAACATCAAAATATAGATCACAAAGAATATATTTAAATAAGAAATATAAATATTTTTTATTTATATTATTAATTATGTATTTAACACCAATTATTCGTACTAACAGAGCAATTGCGGCGTGTTTAATATATCCTTCGCGTCCAATACAAGCAATTGCAATAAGTGAAATAGCAAGTTTTTTTATTCCAATATTTAATCCAAAATTATATTCACGTATTTTTGCAATAACATTAATGTTAATGTATCAACCCAATTATGCATATTATTATATAATAAAATATCATGAAATAAATAAAATTCATAATGAAGCAGAAATTTGTAGTTTATTATTATTTATATTAATAATGGGATTTGAATATATAAAATAATATTAATAATTTATAAATATTAATTTATATATTTTTTAAAAACTAACAAAACATATTTTATTAAAATTTCAATATTGTTTTCATTTTTTAATTCTAAACCATGCTTCATTTGTTCATTATAAATTTTCTTTTGAACAAAATAATGATATATATTTTTTTTAGTAATTTTATCTTTTTTATCTTTTTTATCTCTATATGAATTTATAAAATAATTGCATACATTTTTTTTATCTTTTTTATCTTTTTTATCTTTGTGTAAATTTACAAAATGTATTAGTGGTCAATTATATAGTTTGGTTGATGTTGTAAATAATTTAGATATATCTTATTTAACAGATTTATCTTTTATTGAATTGGTTGCTACAATAAATAATTTAGATATTTCTTATGTAACCGATTTATGTTTTAATGAATATATTTTATTGCAAAATGATTTAATTAATAATATAGAAGATACATTAATTGTAAATGATTTAAAAATAAATGATATTAGTAATCGTGATTTATCTATTAATGCTAATTTAGATCCATATTTTATTAATCAAATACATCTATTGACAAGTGAAAATGTTTTGTTAAAAACAGATATAAATTATAATAGATCATTAATACAGACAAATGCTATTGATTTTAATATTTTAAAAAGTAGAATAGAAATTATAGATGAAAATATAACATATTTTAATAATTCGTTGCAAGATATATCGGTATCATTTATTAATAATGATTTATTAAATGTAATAGATGATATTAGCACTTCTCTTCATGAATTAAATGAAAATTTTGCTAGCCAAAATATATTATTTAAATTAGATGTATTATTAGCAAATAGTAATATAAATTATAATACTGCAAAAATATATTTTTTAGAAGATAGTGTTAATAATTTGAATAATAAATTTTCTGATTTATTAACAACATATAATAGTTTAGATTTGTCTAATATATTAAATATAGATAATACATATATTCAACGCTTAGAAAGTAAATTAACTAATTTAGTAAATATTTTAAATAGCCAAACTAATTTAAATATCAATATAAATACTTTATAATTTATGATATATAAAATTTTTGGCATATATAGTAAATATGTTTTATACAGAAATTTTATAAAAAAATATTTTGTTAAATTATAAAATAATGTCTTCTGAAAATTTAGGTGCAGGTGAAATGGAAGCTTTAGCTACTGCAAGATTAGGTGATTTACGTAAAAAAGTAAATGCTGAATCTTGGTCCGATAATATGGAACTTTTAATGAAACAATGGGGTGAAAAAGCAGCAGGACTTCGTTTTATGCATGCTCATTCTGGTGGAAAATGGAAAGGTTTTGCTAATAAATTAGCAATTAGTGGTATAATTATTACTGGTGTTGCTTCGACATTATCATTAATTGCAACAAGCATTGATGATGAAGATGTTAAAGATGGAATATTATTTGGCGTTGGTGGTATAGGTTTGGTATCAACATTAATACAATCATTTAAAAAATTCTATAATGCTGAAGAAAAAGCTGCTGATCATTCGAGTGTTGCTAAACAATTTGGCTCATTCTATCGTTATATGACATTGCAATTAGGAATGAGCCGCGAAGATCGTGATCCTGCGGATGTTTTAACTACTTGGGCATTAAAAGAATATGAAAGATTACAACAAGAAGCTCCAAATATTACTGGAGAATCAATTGCATTGTTTAATCAAAAATTTGACAAAGATGTTCAAGCAATTCCAGATGTTGCTGAAAATAAATTTGTAATAAAAGTATTTAATAAAGATGAACCTATTGAATTAAATAAAATAAATGTTGTTTCATCGAGTAATGTTATGCATGTAGATGTTGAAACATCTGATTAAAATAATAATTTTATTATATTTTTTATTGTAATAAAATTATTTTTTTTATTGTAGTTGTAATTGTAATTGTTGTTATAATAAGTTTATTATTTTATTAAAGGTTTATATTCTGGTAAACAATATATTTTTTTTCTTTTTAATTTGAATGTTTTATTTCTATTATTGCAATGTGGTAAAATATCTTTTCCTTTTATTAGATTAAGAGTTTTTTGATTATCATTATTATTCCAAAATTTCTTTTTATAAGTATTTTTAATATAATATTTATTTGTTTTTTTACTAAATCGTGATGCGAATGTAGGATATATTGAATTACCTGCAATAATTGATCCAGCACAACAACCTACATATAATGTATTATGATTTTTAATTCTATCTTTAATTAGTTCATCCATTTTTGTTTTTTTTAAATGATACCATAAATATAATGTATCTCCTCCCATAACCCATATTATTTGACTTGATTTAATTGATTTTTTAAATTTTTTTAGATTTTCTTTATTTGAACAATCTATTAATTCTATTGGTATTTTCAATTTTTCTGCATATTTCCAATCACTACATTTTTTTATTGCTTCTTTCAATAATATATCTTTTGGTTTTGTTCTGAAACCCATACGTGCTGTCATAATCATTGAAATTTTTAATTTTTCTTTTTCTATATTGTTGAATTTTATTTTGATTGCTTTTCTAACTGTTTGCATTATTCTTTCATTTTTTTTACAATCTGAAGCAAGAATTATTGATGTATTTTTTGTAATTTTTTTATCTTCCATATATTTTTATTTCTTATATATTATATAAATAAATTATATTTTGCACTAATTAATTCATTGTATTATTCTTCTTAATCTTAATTTTGCTTCAAAACTAAATGTAAAATCTTCATTATTTATTGTGTTAATAATATTTCCATAATAATCTATTATTTTTATATTAAAATTTAATAAATTAATAACTCCATCATATTTTCTTATAATATCATAGCGTGATGTTTTTGTAAATATTTCATTAATATAAAAATTATTGGATTTATTACCTAAAGTTGCATTTATTTTACCTAAAATTTTGAACGTAGACATATTATTATTTAAAAAAAGCTTATGTGTTTCTATAATATTTTGTTGATATTCATCAAAACAAAAAAACAATTCTTTATTACCAATATTTGAATAACAATAAGTTGATGTTATTTTTGTATTGTTGATTGGTACATTTGACGCACCTATTGAATTAATGAAATTGTCTGTTTTATTATAATCAAAACCTAATATTGTTGCTAGAGAATAATATGGACTATAATAACTTTTAAAATCTAAAGTATAATGATGAAAATTTATATTATTTGAATTATTTGAATTATTTGAATTATTTGACTTAATAGTATTATAACATAAATCAAATTGTATTTTTTTGTTATTAGGGTCTATTGAAAATTCTAATGCATTAATAAACATTTGTCCCGATGAATCATTTGATGTAAAAGTATTTAATTTTTTATTAATTAAAATTACTAATTCTTCTTCATCTTCGTAATAACCATCGTCTAAAATAAATATTGCTGAAAAATCACATGCTAAAGAGTTATTATATTTTTTGATTGCAAAAGTATTATTTGATTTTAATGTACTAATTAAAAATGGTTTTTTTATTGTTATTGATGCTAATTTTATTTGAGTTATATTGTTTATTGGTTCTGATAAAATGAAATTACTATTTGTTGATGGAATTAATGTTTGTGCTAATGGATTATTTTTTGCTCTAAAAACTGTATTAAAATGTAAATAATTATATATTTCATAATTTTCTATAACATTATTATCTATATTTACCAATTCAAAACTGTTGTAACTAGTTTGTGTTTTATCTTTAATATTTCCTTCTATTGCTTCTTCTAATGAGTCTTCTTCTAAACTGGCTTCTTGAAAATTGTTATCTTGTAAGTTGTTATCTTGTAAGTTGTTATTTTGTAAGTTGTTATCTTGTAA
>CESM01042213.1_pt1 | contig 14624 bp, 13 predicted proteins | sample 361421 | NCBI WGS metagenome assembly CESM01 (sample SAMEA2622219, study PRJEB7988) | marine metagenome | isolation source: saline water (ENVO:00002010), including | reverse complement strand
TGATGTAGTATACAATTCATTCCTATTCACTACTTTAGGTAGTTTCGGTATAGCTGGAGCAGAAAAGGTGTTGGGAAATAAAAAATAAAATAAATTCGTTTTTACGAAAGTTACAACATAGTTATATACATATGGTTTTAAATTCAATTCATAGGAGAAAATAATGGCTGATAACCAATACGCTTTCCCTACTGAAACACTATCTTTACCATCAAAGGGATTACTATATCCTGAAGATAGTCCATTAAGTAGTGGAACAATCGATGTCAAATATATGACAGCAAAAGAAGAAGACATTTTAACATCAACAAATCTAATCGAAAGAGGTACGGTGATTGATAAACTTTTAGAAAGTGTAATCGCAGACCCTAAAGTTAAGATAGATGATTTATTGATTGGTGATAAGAATGCTCTGATGTTAGGTGCGAGAGTGTTAGGATACGGAAAGAATTATGTAGTAAACATAACCGACCCTGATACATCGTTAGAGGTTGAACACACATTCGACTTATCTGCCTTAAAGACTACGAAATTTGATGAAAAATTATTCAAATCAGGTAAGAATGAATTTGAATATACATTACCAAACACTAAACGAGTAATAAAGTTTAAACTATTAACTCATAAAGATGAGAGAGAAATAGATACAGAGTTAAAGGCACTTAAGAAACTTACAGAAGTTACTGGTGTTTCTAATGAATTAACCACAAGGTTAAAGAAACAGATTATTGCTATCGATGGTGAAACTGATAGAAAAAAGATTGAACAATTTATCAACAATCAATTTCTTGCTCTTGATTCAAAAGAGTTCAGAAAGTATTATGATAGTCTTTCACCTGATATCGATTTTAGTGTTGAGTATACAAGTCAAATAGGAGAGCCCCATACGGTAGACATACCAATAGGGGTTAGGTTTTTTTGGCCTGACGCCAGAATATAAAAAAATTCTGCACGAGGAAATATTCAGTTTAATTAATTACGGAAATGGGTTTACTTTTTCCGATGCATATTCTTTGCCAGTTCATTTGAGAAGATTCTATCTCAAACAATTAATCGATGCCAAGAAAAAAGAAAATGAGCGAATAGATAAGGCTCAAAAGAAATAAAAATCTTAAAACTTGATATTTATTAATGATTAAGAAAGTCTATTCAGGAGTTTAAAAATGGCAAAAAGAAAAATAACAGTTGAGGGTTTCTTTGATAAAATAAGAAAACACCTACAAAAGAACCTTGATGATAGGTTAGCTAAAGAGTTAGATGACATATTAGATAATCCATCAAAAGATGTTCGTAAAGCCGCAGTTCAAGCCACAAAGGCAACTATTGAACTAAATAAAGCTATCGAAAGATATAAAAAATCACAAAAATAGTATAATAAAAAGTGTTACATTTAATTTCATAAAGTATGGATAACTAAATGGCCGTGAACCTAAACGATATAAAGAAAGCTGCAAAAGCTCGTACTCAAGCATTTCAACAAGAAATGTCCGAAATCGAGAAGGTCAAACTTGTCCGAAATCAAATAAAAGATATAGATAAAGAAATTGCTGCATTGGCAGTGGAGTATAATGGAGCAGTTGGTAAGGCTAAAGAAAAGGCATATGAAGCACTTAAGGCCAGAAAGAAAGAAAAGAGTGAGATAAAAGATACTATTACTATGTTATCTGATGAGGCAGAAACTTACGATACTATTACTAAGAGAATGGATAAGATGAGTAAATCATCTCGTGATATTTTAGGATTTAGTGAAAAGAGAAGCTCGATAGAATTTGCGGCAGGTGAGGCCGCTAAGAAAGCAGCTCAAGGTAATGAAAAAGTTGCTGAGGTGATGAATGATATAATAGGAATTCAATTAGATTCATTAGATATATCATCACACAAAAATTTATTAGCTTATGATGAAGATGCCGCTTTAGAAGCCATTCGTAATACAAGACAAGAAATAGCTATCTTAGAAGAAGATGGTGTTAAGGCTAATGAAGAAGAATTAAAGTTATTAAACGACCAAGTTAAGGCGGCTGAGAAATATGTTGATGTTGCTGGACAACTTTCTAAAGAAGCAAAAGAACAGAAAAATGCTTTCGATAAATTACACGAAAATAGTATGGCCTTTGTAGACCAATTAGAGGGTGGAGTAGCAGCGGGTAAGGCTATGATAAAAGAATTAATCAAAAATCCATTAATGGCAATGGTTGCGGCAGCCGCAGCTCTTGGTAAAGCTATGGTGATGATTGCTGAACAATCAGCGGAGTTCAGAGATAATGTGGGATTATCTATAACACAATCTCAAAAGTTAGTACAGACTATGAAGTTGGCTACACTTGAATCTAAATTATTAGGATATAATTTGGCGACTGGTGCTGGTGCACTTGTAGACCAATTTGGTAATTTAGACCAAGTAAGTTCAAAGAATTTAAAAACATTCGGTAGAATGGAAAAGATATTAGGAGTATCACAAGAGAGTTCAGCTACTTTATTCATGTCATTACAGAAAGTAGGTGGTGCAAGTGAAGAGGGTGCCATGGCACAGATGGCAAGTTTAAAAGCTTTAGGTGAGGCCAACAATATACCAATAGGTAAGTTGTTTGACGATATGGCTTCATCATCAGAAGAGATTGCGGCATTCGGTGGAACTAATTTAACCAATATGAAACGAGCAGCAGTTGAAGCTCGTAGAATGGGAGTTAATTTAGGAACCACAATGAAGATTGCTGATTCCTTATTAGATTTTGAATCTTCTATCACAAACGAGATGGAAGCTTCTATGTTGATTGGTAAACAATTAAACTTCAACAATGCTAGAAGATTAGCTCTTGAGGGTGATGTTGCAGGTGCCGCTAGAGATGTGGTGAAACAAATCGGTGGACAGGCTGAATTTAATAAATTAAATGTAATACAAAGAAGAAAACTTGCTGAATCAATTGGTGTATCAGTAGATGAATTAAGTAAGTTGGCTAGTGGTAAAGTTGAATTTAAACAACCAAAAGACCCTAATGCTCCATTGATATCTTCAAATGAAATGATAAGAGTTGCTATAGAAAAATTAATAATTGCAATGGGAGTTCTTGGTACAGCATTTCTTACATATGCCGTATTATCAAAATTTAATTTAGGTGGAAAGTTATTAGCTAAGTTAGGAATGGGTGGTGCAAAAGTTGGTGCTACAGCTATGAAAGGTGCTGGAGTAGCAGGTGATGTTGTTAAGGCTGGTAGTAAAATAGTCACTAAGGCTCCAGCAGGTGGAATGAAAGTTGCTGGTAAGTTTTACAAAGGTGGACAATTCATACCAAAGGCCGCTGCCGCAACCGCCAAAACGGTTGATGTGGCAACTGATGTGGCTAAGACTGGTAGTAAAACCGCTGGTAAGGCGGCAGCCAAAACATTAGGAAAATCAGCAATTAAAAAGATACCACTTCTTGGATTATTAGCAAGTGGAGTATTTGCCGCTGGTAGAGCTATGAAAGGGGATTTTGCTGGGGCTGGATTAGAACTTGCAAGTGGAGGTGCAAGTTTGTTACCAGGAGCTGGAACAGCCGCTTCGGTAGGAATAGATGCATTATTATTAGCTAGAGATTTAAAAAGTAAAGATACTGTAAAAGAACAAAGTGCTGAGATAAATGATTTACAATCACAATTAGACCAACAGGCTGAGATAAGTAATGCTGCATCTCAGATGGATGCTGAAACATCATTGTTTATGGAAATGTTGAAACAACAAGGATTAAGTGCTGAGGCTCAGAAAGAGTACAATGCAAAATCATTAGATTTATTACAAGAAGTAATTAACGAAGAAAAGGCTACAAGGAAGGCAGTAAACGAACTACCAGATGGTTAAGGGATAGATTATGGCATTATTTGATAAAGTAAGTGATATAACAGAATTTAATTGGCAAAGAAAAGTCGGTAGAACTGATGAAACCAACCAAGATAATTTACCTGCAAACACTACTGCTAATAAAAAATTAGAAGATAGGTTGGGTGAAGTTGATGACCAGTACGAAAAATTTAATGGTAACAAAGGATTAAGAACAGGTAATCTTGGGTTCGATGAACCATTTATTGTAAAAGAAGTAGGTGATGGGTATGATAGTGCTAAGTTTGATGATGGGATATTCAGAGGTGGATTAGCATTGAATGTAGTTAGAGCGGCTGAAGATGTTACAAGATTGGCCAAATGGACTCTAACATCTAAAGGAGTTCTTTTTAATCTAAAACAATTTGCACTACAGGCTCAAAATCCAATAGGTGAAAATAGAATATTTAATCCAGGTGGTATATTTGGTTCTGCCATACCTGGTATACATTTACCACGACACACTAACGGAACCTTTCTTGATTTCCAAGACCCACCAAAGTATCAAACTGATAAAGATGGTAACAATAGAAAGATGCCTGAAACTGATGAGGATGCAGGAATATTTGGAGCTATAGGTGGAGCATTAGGAATAGGTGGTGCGAGAAAAACAAATAGATTACTTCAATTATATGATTCAAGGATGATAAAGGGTGAGGGTTCAGCTGGTAGAAATCCAGTTATTGGTGCACTTGGATTAGGTAACCAAGAATTTGAAGACCCTAAACGAGTAGTTGATAGTACATTAGGGCCTTATGGTGGGCCTTTAGAGGAAGAAACCAATCAATTTGGTTTCAGAAATGATACTCATGATGAATTAAGAGATTTTAATGGAAGTGCTATAACTGATGGTAGAGGACAAAGTAATATTCCACAAGGTAGTTTAATTGACGCAATAAAGAATGGATATGAAACACAGGCAAATGCTGAAGTTGTAGGATTTCAAGGTCAGAACGATGATGAAACTGCTCAAAATGCAGAAGATTATAATCTTGGTAAAGGAAAGGTTGCTTATCGAGGTGGTTTATATTCAGTAGGAGTATCAAATCAATTACAAGTTCCTTATGGTGGTAAGTTTGATAATATTGGATTTGCAAATACCGTAAATAACAAATTACCAAAAGATTTTATTAAGTTTAGAATTAGAGATGCTGTGAATGGTAAGTGGATAGTATTTCCTGCTCATCTTGGAACAATCACAGATACAATTACTCCTGAATGGAGTACAGAAAGATATATCGGTAGACCTGATTCAGTACACTTGTATAGTGGTGCTTCTCGTAGTGTAAGTTTTGATTTTAAAGTTGCTGCTTTTAGTAAACAAGAAATACCAATCATTCAAGAAAAGATGAATGCTTTAGTTGGATTGGCTTATCCAACATTTAAGAAGATACTTAGTGGGGATGATGAAGAAAGACCAGTAGCACCATATGTTTATTTAACTATTGGTGATTTATTTAATAACACACCAGGTTACTTTAATAGTATCACAGTAACTATGGAAGAAAATTCTAATTGGGAAATTGATGAGGGATTACAAATACCACATTACTTCTCTGTATCAGTAGAGTTTGTTCATGTAGGTAAATACTTACCGAACACATTAGGTAAACACTATGATGTTCCACACCTAAAAGATTTTGGAGTGGGTAATGGAAACAATGGTGTATTTGGAAAGAATGACCCAAGAGATGGAACTACAAGTAGACCTGATATGCAAAAAGCTACAGACCCTAAACATTGGAGTAAGGGAGTTTATACAGACTAATGAGTAGATATAAATACACAGAAATACAGAACGATAAAGTTAATAAGAAAAAAGTATTAACTACAACACTATATCCTGATATCGAAAGTAAAGATAGTGATGTAATCTACTATGCAAAATTTGATGATTCGTTGATGACTTTGGCAAATAAATTTTATGGAGACCAAACTTTATGGTGGATTATTGCAAGAGCAAATAACTTTCAAGGTAGAACTAAGTTCACAGTCGGACAGAAATTAGTTATACCGATGGATATTGGTGATGTAGTAAAACAATTAAATAAACTTAATACCAATGTTTGAATTTAAACAAATAGATAAATTCGTTCAAAGGAGTTTATATAACCGAATAGATGCATTGAATCGGAGTGGTGAATTTACACCATTAGAACCTATGAGTGATGGTTTTAATGCAATGGATTTCCTAACAAACGCCTGTTGGGCTAGAGTAACATCAGCTATACATGGAGTTGATGGTGATGGTAAAAAGAAATCAGAATTATTTAGGTTATCAAGTGCATTTAAAGATGGACAACCACTTAATAAACCATTAGCCTCTCAAGATAGTTTATACACAAATAATCCTGATACAACATTTAGACCACATAGTGGTATCCAATCTATTAATACTACATATAAAAGTAATTATGGTATACAAGAAACTACTATTACTTGGAAGTTTTGGGATATAAATAAATTTCAAGAATATGAATCTGCTTTACTAAAACATGGTAGGACTGTGTTTGTAGAATTTGGTTGGTCAAACAATAAAGAAGTAGATATAAAACCAGATGTTATTAATGATGAGGAAGAGTTTTTAAAATCATTTAAATCAACAAATTTAAAAATAAAAAGAGCTGGTGGTGATTATTATTGTACCATTGGTAAGATTACAAATTTTGATTACAAGATAAATCCAAATGGTGGATTTGATTGTACCACTACAATAGTTTCTATTGGTGCGGATTTATTTAAAAGTACTATTGATGAGAACTTAAATAGTAAAGTAACTGAGATACAAGATTCTAATTTAAAAAAACTTGAAGATGCTTATGCTAACTCTAATTTTTATTTTGAGAAGTTCATGGAAAATCTTGATAGTAATATTAAACTGGCAGTTAAGAATGGTGATGCAGGAGTGTATCATAATGGAGAAAAGGGTTATTGTAATTGGGCTTGGTTCGAAGATATCGTATTGAGTTCTTTCTTTGGATTTAAAACAGAAAAATTTATAGTAACTGAAGACCCATCTAATCCTAATAAAAATGTAAAGACGGATGCTGGTGAATTATCAACACAAATATTAAGTAGAAATTTAAAATATAGAGTAGATGGTGATGGTAAAATAGTTGGTACAGATGTAGAAAATTCACTTTGTAGATATGGTAAGTATACATTTACAATTAATAAAGATGTTATATTACCAGGTCGTATACCAGGTAGGATTAAAGTTAATGGTAATAATGCACTAAGAGGTGATATTGGTAGATTGATGAAGAAGAAACTTGGTGGAACAGATGCTTTCAAAGATTATATACATTTGTTTGAAGATTTTGAAAAAATAAATCAAAGATTTCCAAAATTTAAACATCCTGATAAAGATAAAGGTATTATACGAAACATGGTGTTTAGTTCAGATTATCTAAAACACTTTTTTAGTTCTGTTAATAACCTTGAAAATGCTATGAATAGTTTTTGGGGTGCTGTGGCTTCATTGTACGGAGGATATTGGAACTTTGAGATGGTTGTTGATGTAAATAATACTGGTAAAATTGGTATGGTGGATAGATTTGAAACTGAGGGTAGGGTTGCTGATAACAATCCTGAAGTTCGTGAAGATTATACAAGAGATAAGGCAAAGGCAAAAGCATTCTCTAATGATGATGAGGGTGCCGTAGATACTTTTATGTTCTCTAATTATGGGAAACATTCTTTATTTAAAGATTTTAGTGTAAATGTAAATCTATCATCTGAGATGGCAACTATGGCATTATATCATAGTAATAAAAAACTATCTACTAATCCAAATAGTACTACAAACAAACCAGAAGATAAAGGTGCTAAAATACTTGGTGAACTACAAAACGAGGCAATACGAGCTACTCAAGATGGTTCAGATATAACACCATTCGAAGATATATTAGTGCATGATGTTTCTAATCCTTTTATGAAAGGTGAGATGCAAAAGTATAAAACTAAAGTTAGTAATAATCCATCAGCCAAAGATGTTCTTGATGCACAATCTGGTGATACTAAATTAGAAAAAGTAAAACCATCACAAAAAGTAAATTTTGGTGATAAAAATAAATCTGAATTAGATGAAGAACTTAATAACTTAAGAGCAGATGAAGAAACAGCAAATGAAACAAGTGAACCATTTGATGGGTTAACATCCTTTGATGTTGATAATCCAGATAAGAATGGATTGATATGGAATTCAAATGGTACTATGATTGCATCTTATGAAAGAACTTTACTTTACTTTATGAATAAAACACTACTATCTGATATGGAAGTAGACCCAATAGTACCCGTTGAAGTTTCATTCAGTATGCCAGGTATTGGTGGTTTAGATTTATTTGATATGTTTGCAGTGGATTATTTACCTGAAACATATAGGAAATATGCTTTGTTCCAAATTAAATCACAAGAACATACTATTGATACTACAGGATGGACAACCAATATTACAGGTATCATGAGAGTAGATATGCAAAAATTAGTAAAACAAAAAGGAAAGATTACGGAACCTGAGTTCAAAGAAGTTTCTGGTGAAGAACAAGTAGATTTTGTACAATTCACCATTGATTCAGAAAAAGACCGAGATGCCGAAGAAAATTAGTATTTTGAGGATTTAATTTAATATATATTATAAATGGTTATAAATTTTCTAAAGAGTATAGTTCAATCTTTGTATTTAAAAATATGGTTAAGAACCACAAGTGGAAAAGAGTACGCTAAGAAATACAAACGAAGAAGAAAAATGGAACTTGCACAAATATTAAAAGGAGAAAAAAATGAAAATTGATGTATTAGATAAAGGATATATAGAATTAGTAGATACACTTGGTGATGATTTAACACCTGTAAATGCTGCTCGTGTATCATTTGGTGGTAGGAGTGATAAATTTGAAAATAAAGATAGAAAATTATCTAAGTTTTTAATTAAACACAAACACTTTTCACCATTTAGACATCAACATGGTATGTTCATTATTAAAGCACCTGAGTTTGTGATGAGACAATGGTACAAACATGTCGTTGGTATTGAAACTACATCATCTCATGTAACAAAAGACCATGCTTGGAATGAGATTAGTGGTAGGTATGTTCCATATGATGAATTTTATGAACCAACAGAATTTCGTAAACAATCAGAAGATAATAAACAGGCGAGTGATGGGTTAGTTGATAATCAAAAAGAGATGAAACAATTATGGACTATCTCTCAAATGAATTCCATTTCTGCCTATAAAGAAATGTTAAAGAGTGGTATGGCCAAAGAACAAGCTCGTAGTATATTACCACTTACAGTTTATACAAAGGTATGGTGGACGGCATCATTTCAAAGTGTTATGAATTTCATTGAGTTAAGAGATGAACCAACATCACAAGTAGAAATTCAAGAATATGCTAAGGCATTGAAAGAAATTATGTTAGAGAAGTTTCCTGAAACAACAAAACTATGGAGTGAAATATACTTAGATTGATGACAGGTTGGATACTATATAAAAGAGATATTAAGGAATCATACGAAACTCAGAGATTAGTTGAAGAGTTTGAAAAACAAGATATAAAAGTTCGTGTGGTTAATCCACAAGATGTAGATATCTATGTGGATAGGGATGATAGAAAAAGTATTCGTGTTGATGGTAAGGCGAGAGCATTACCTGATTTTGTAATACCAAGAACTGGTAGTGGAACAACCTATTTTATAAAGGCAATTATTCGTCATTTAGAGAGGTTGGGAGTGATACTTATTAATGGTAGTGAATCTATTGATGCAGTTAAAGATAAGTTATACTCACAACAAATACTTGGACAATCAAATCTACCTGTACCTAAAACACTATTGGTGAAACATCCAATCGATGTTGAGTTTATTGAAAGTAGTTTAAACTATCCAATTATTGTTAAAACATTAAGTGGTTCATTTGGTGCTGGTGTATTCTTAGTTGAGAACAGAAAACAATTAAAACAATTGATGAGAATGGCCGAGATAACTAAACCAAGTTATAACATTATTATTCAAGAGTTTATTGAAGATTCATATGGAAAAGATTTAAGAGTATTTGTTTTGAATGGTAAAGTAGTGGGTTGTATGATGAGACAATCTACAGATGATGATTTTAGAGCAAACATCACAAGAGGTGGTGAGGGTATTCCTTATCAAATTACAGAAGAGATTGAGTTCTTAAGTGGTGAGTGTGCAAGATTATTAAACTTGGATATAGCAGGTGTTGACCTACTATTTAATGATGGTGGTTATAGTATCTGTGAAGTAAATTCATCACCTGGTTTTGAGGGGATGGATAAGTTCTGTAAAACAAACATTGCAGAACAAATAGTTACTTATGTAAAATACAAATTGGGTTAAATGGTTATAGTAAATTCTAAAGAGAAGTGGGTTTCATTACAAAAAAGAATGAAAACTCAACACTTCGTTTATCTACAGATATTATCGGATGCAAACAAACATCCTAAACAGAATCGTGTGTCTTGTTTTCTTATCGTAACACCATTTGAAAAGTATATTGTTCCTGTAAATCATAATGAGAAGTGGGGAACTATAGAAAAGTTTGATGTAGATGATAGTAAAGTATGTGTGGGTGATATGAAATCATTTAAACATAATTCAATGATTGAGTGTGATGATATATTTGGATTAATAGATTTGAATTGGTGCCATTATATGAAAACAAATGAACCATATGATTTTGATAAACATCTAACAAATGCACATCATCATAATTACAGAGTACACTTTGAAAAGGATAATGTGAATGATATTATTCCTTTGGTAAAACATGGTGAGTATCTTTCAAATGTTGCAGATGAATTGATGGGTTATGTTGAAGATTGTGATTACTATGACCAAAGTATCTTAGAAGTTTTATCTGATGTAGAGAGTAATGGAATACAAACTACAGATGGTATTGTGTATTCAGAATATAATCCATACACAAGTACAGGTAGACCATCAAACAGATTTGGTGGTATGAACTTTGCAGCTTTGAATAAAAAAGATGGTAGTAGAAAGAAGTTTATTAGTAGATTCGATAATGGTGTATTGGTTGAATTTGATTATGATGCATATCATCCAAGATTGATTGGTGAGAAAATAAACTATGAATTTCCTAAAGGTAATGTACATCAACACCTTGCAGATACTTATGGTTTAAGTTACGAAGATGGTAAAAAATTAACATTTAAGTACTTATATGGTGGAATATCTCAAGAAATTAAAGATAATCCTTTCTTTAGTGAGGTAGATGTGTATATAAAGGACTTGTGGAGTAAGTGGAAAGCTAATAAAATCATCAAATCTGATATTTATAATAGAGTGATAAGTAAAGAGAATTTACCTGATATGAATCCTAATAAGTTATTTAACTATATGATTCAGTTGATGGAGACAGAACATAATATTAATATATTAGATGAGTTTTTCTTTTATATGCAAAAGGAAACTTTTAAGAGTAAACTAATTCTCTACAATTATGATGCTTTTTTGTTTGATTTTGATTACAAAACTGATGGGTTAGAATATCTCAAGAAAGTAAAGAATATTATAGAGTGTGATGGTAAGTATCCTACAAGAGTTTATATGGGAGATAATTATCATACTATGAATGAGATAACGGAGAAACTACTTGTATAATTTGAAAGATATTTTATATGAATCTTTAAAGAGCTATCGACATATGAGACCATATATGCAATCTGAACTTGACCAAGAAGTTGATGAGTATCTTGATAATGAACATACTAAAAGAAAACTTCCAAAGTTTTGGAAAGATAAAGATGATGGTTATTCAGATATCAAAACTGCTTTATATGAATTTCCAAGTGAAGAAGAGATTCGTTCATTAGAAAACTCTGATGCTGGTGAAATATTAGATTTAGCTCCAGAGGATAGAATGAAAGAAGCTATCTCAAGAGCTAAGAAATATGGTAAGGATTACAAGAGGATTATTCAAGGGTTAAAAACTCAAGAGAAGATTCCAGCACCTATAGTTGTGAGGGATAAATCAAAAAGATTATATTTATTAGGGGGAAATAGTAGATTGATGTTAGGAATAGCATTAGGATTAAATTTACCCATAAAGATTATTGATTGGAAAAAAGAAATCCAAGAAAATATTTTAGAAATAAGTTCAGGACATATCTCAACAGCAGATGAGGGAGAACCAGATACAGGTTTTTCACCTGCAGGACAAACGAGAGTGTTGGGTGTGGATGATAGTAAACCAGAGCCTTGGTATAATAAAGGTGGTTACTCTCAATTACATTATCCAAAAGCTGATGACCCATATGGTGGAAAGAAAGATAAAAAAACAATACAAGTACAAGTGATTAAAAAAATTAAAAACACTGGTGAGAAGTACGAGGGATTCCAAGATGCAGTTGGTAGTTGGGATAAGTATGGTAGTACAGATTATTCTAATGATTTCGATTATGGGGATTTAGTTGATATGTACACAGGAGATTCTAAATGAATTGGGATAAAATATTAAACGAATTAAGTTACATTATTAAAGATGGAAGTCCAGACTTGACTAATGAACAACATCTTATTAAATTATGGGATATTTTAAAAGAACATAATTGGAGTGTTGAGGCAAGAGTGGAATTATTAAATAACTTATCAGGTACTAAAATAGAAGAACCGATAGTGGAAGCTAAAGGTGATACATCTGCAACTACATTTTATCACGAAGTAATGACTGGTATATTAGTTGGTGGTGGTAATAGTTCGTTTAAAGATGGTGAAGAGGTTGGAAAGTTTTTTAAGAATGGAACTATAAAGGCGGTAAATGCTGGATTAGGAACAGTCAAACCAGATGGTTCGGCTTGGGAAAGATTCTTACAAAAAGACTCAATACCAAAATCAGCATTAGTTTCAGATGCAAAAAACTTATCTACAAGAGTTAAAAAAGAGTTGGGTAAGGGTAAGAATATGATGTGGACTGGCCCAACAAATGATGGTTCTAAATTTGGAGCTGCTGATATTGCTGGTAACTTTAGTGGTTATGGTGATGTTGGTATATCATTAAAGGCTGGAGTTGGACAATTAAAGAATTTAACATTAGGTACTTTTACAAAAATATTAGGAATGCCTGAGTTAAAAGGTGCTGAATTTATAAAGAAATATAATAAAAACTTTAACTCAATGACCAAAGATTGGATGAAGTTAGTAGAGAAGTTATTTAATTCATTAACAAAAGATAAAGAAGCACAGAAGATATTTAAAAGACATTCAAAATCATCTTGGGATGCATATCAAAAAGAAATATTAAAAGAAGATGAATTGAATATATTATCAGAGGCAGTTGGATTTCCTAAACAAAAGTATTCTGCAAAAACAAAAAAGTTTAAATACTTCTGTAGAAAACTTCAAGAAAAACATCATCCACAATGGAAAGATTGGCAGGTAAAAAGAGGTAAACATTTCAACGATATATTTTCAGAATTGTTTTCTAAAGAAGAAAATAATATTAGAATGAACTTGAGTACTCTATTTAAAAGACAATTAAGTGTAGGAGATACAAGTTTATTTTATGCCGCTAAAGGTGGTAAAACATTTTGGTTTATACCAAGTGAGAAACTCTATGATAAACAAATGGGGCCAGATAAGTTTATTGCCGATTATGAACTACAAGAATCACAGGCTGGATACAAATTTTTATTAGATGTTGGTACACAAGAGATGGGTGGTATCGGTACTATTATTATTGAGATTAGATTTTCTACAGGACAAATGGATGGAGCACCATCAGTAAAATCAAGTTACAAATTAGTAACCAAAGATTGGTCTGGATTATTGGGGGCCTTTAGGAGATAACATGAGAACACAATTACTATGTACATTCACAAGGGTTCCAAAATTAAATGAAATAATAGATGTTATTGTATCATGCAATGATATTCTATTTGATAAGATATATGTTTTTAGTAACCAAAATGACCCAACACAATTAATGTGTACTTACAATGTTGAGTTTATGGATAACTTTGAAGAGAACATTGAGAACACTATATCGTTACACAGAAAGAAACAATCAAATACACTCTATACAATCAACGCATTGAATGAAGTTATCAGAGAAAAGAACGGTGGAGTTCTTGATAAATCATTTCAAGTAGATTGGTCAGAGTTTCAAAACACATTGATATTAACTGCTGAAAGTGGATTGAATATCATACCTACAAAAATACATCAAATTGTCGATGTAAACGACTGGCAAAAGAAAATTTAAAAAAAAATTAACTTTTTGCAAAATAAATGCTATTTTGAGAATTTATATACATATATATTTATGTATCTAAAATGAGATACAAAGTTTTTTGAAAATTGAGAAATCGGAAAGTACTGAGAGTAATTAACTCGGTATGGGATTGGCTGAATAATGAGTATACTTCGGAAGCTCATAAGGCAATCACAGATTAGTTCGTGGTGAACCTACTTAGGTGTAAATCATTTCGGTAGTTGAGACATCAATAATCAGAAGTACTTGAAGAAAAAAACAGAAACGATTCTGTTGACCTTGTTGTGGGTAAGGGTAATACTGAAATCCCACTTAATGACTGAATAAACTAAACTCTGAGAGTTAAAGTAATGGCATAGAGGTTGTACTCGATTCAATGAGATTAACCATCTTGAGAATCACTTTCATAACTGAAAGATGTTAGGTACAAGGTATAAAAAATCAGAGCTTCAAGTTGTAAGTAATCGTTAACCTTACATCCCCTAAGATTTCCAATTAAAAATTTATAAAAAAAA
>CESM01229841.1_pt1 | contig 14694 bp, 12 predicted proteins | sample 361421 | NCBI WGS metagenome assembly CESM01 (sample SAMEA2622219, study PRJEB7988) | marine metagenome | isolation source: saline water (ENVO:00002010), including | reverse complement strand
GAAGAAAATAATAGAAATACTTTATTTGAAGCTATGCAAAAAAAGGAGGTTTATGCTACTAGTGGTACAAGAATTAAGTTGAGATTTTTTCTCAATTTTAATATTACAGAAGAAATCTATAAATCTGTTGATCCAATAACAGAGTCCTATGAAAACGGTTATACTATGGGCAGTACTGTTATCAATAGCTCTATGCAAGTACCAAAGTTTTATATCACTGCTGAGCGAGATTCATTGAGCGCACCATTAGATAAGATTCAAATAGTAAAAGGTTGGACTGAAAACGGAAAAGAAGAGGAAGTTGTTTACGATGTAATTTGTAGTGATGAAAGAGCGATTAATAATAGAAAAAATAGATGTAAACCAACGAAAGCAAGGGTAGATTTTGACAATTGTTCATTTGACGAAAACTATGGAGCAGATCGATTAGAAATTCTCTGGACTGATGAGAAATATTCCTTTGAACAAAATGCTTTTTACTATGTTAGAGCAATTGAAAACCCTACATGTCGATGGTCAACCTATGATAGTATTAGAATAAATGAAAAACCCTCTAAAAACTATCCAAAGATTATGCGTGAGATGGCGTGGTCGTCACCAATCTGGATAAGAAATAATTAAAGATATGTTCCCACAAGATCTTAAAAAAAAATATAAAGATTGGCAAAACGATATATATTTAAAAAAGAAAAATCTTTTTGAGAATCTTGCTAAAAAAGGCCAGTCTCCAAAATATATTATTATTTCTTGCGTCGACTCAAGAGTAGATCCAAATTCAATATTTAAATCTGAACCAGGCGAGATGCTTGTTCATAGAAATATAGCAAATATTGTTCCGCCCTATGATTATATAACGGAACATAGCGGAACAATTGCAGCGATTGAGTTCGGTGTTACAGTCTTGAGTATTAAAAATATAATTGTCCTGGGTCATTCGAGCTGTGGTGGTATTAAAAATGGCTACAGTATGTGTAAAGAAAATTCCTTCGATTCCAAATCATCAATTTCAAACTGGTTAAATCTTCTGAAGCCTTCCTTTAAAAAAATCACTAAATTGAACGAAGATGAATCGATAAAAGATTTGGAGAAGGTGAGTATTAAAACATCCATAGAAAATCTAAAGAGCTATCCATTTATTCGTGAAAAATTAGATAGTAAAGAAATCAATATTTATGGCTCGTGGATAGATATTGGAGCGGGCAAAATTCATGCACTTGATTTTGAATCAAGTATCTTTAAGCCAATTTAGTTTAAATAATTTATTTAAAAAGAATAAAAGACTTCTTTATTTTTGATGATATAAGTTAGCGATGCAAAATATCGTTTCAATAAAAAAACTATCAAAAATATATGATAATGATTTTCAAGCACTCAATAACATCACTCTAGATATAAGGAAAAATGAAATAATTGCTTTATTGGGTCCTAATGGCGCTGGGAAAACAACCATGATTAGTATTATCTGTGGAATTGTTATTCCAACATCTGGCTCAGTAACCGTAGATAATTTTGACATTATAAAAGACTATAGACGTACTAGGTCACGCATTGGTTTAGTTCCACAAGAATTGTCATTAGAACAATTTGAATATGTTTTTAATAATGTTTCTTACACACGTGGTTTATATGGAAAAGCTCCCAATCCAACTTTAATTGAAAAAATTTTAAAAGATTTAAGTTTGTGGGATAAAAGAAACTCTAGAATTAATGAATTATCTGGTGGAATGAAAAGAAGAGTATTAATAGCAAAAGCTCTTTCACATGAACCTTCTGTATTATTTCTTGATGAGCCCAGTGCTGGCGTAGATGTCGAATTAAGACAAGAAATGTGGCAAGTAATTAAGGATCTTAGAAACAACGGTGTCACAATTATTCTTACAACCCATTACATTGAAGAAGCAGAGGCAATCGCTGACCGAGTTGCTGTAATTAATAAAGGAGAACTTCTGGTAGTTGATAACACATCCGACTTAGTACAGAGCATGGGTCAGAAAACGCTTCTTATTGAATTACACGAAGCTGTTCAAGCGCTTCCCCCTAAATTAGAAAGTTACAATCTAACAGTTTTAAACAATGGATTATCAATCAGCTACAATTATGACTCGTCAAGTAAACAAACAGGAATTACATCACTATTACAAGATATGAAAGAAGCTGGATTGAAGTTAAAAGACTTAAAAACTGAACAAAGCTCTTTAGAAAATATTTTTGTCGAATTGGTAAGGGAAAATTAATGAATTTTTATGCAATAAGAGCAATATATTTCCACGAGATGGATAGGATGCGAAGAACAATAGGTCAAAGTATACTTTCACCTGTTATTTCAACTTCTTTATATTTTATTGTGTTCGGATCTGTAATAGGAAGCATGATACCTGAACTTGATGGTGTAAGTTATGGTTCATTTATAGTCCCCGGCTTACTAATGCTTACTCTTTTGACTCAAAGTATTTCAAACTCAGCATTTGGAATATTTTTCCCAAAATTTACAGGTTCTATTTATGAGGTGTTGGCTGCACCAGTATCATCTCTAGAAATCATTATTGGATTTGTTGGAGCCAGTGCAAGTAAGTCTCTAATTGTTGGCATAATAATTTTATTTACTGCTAGTTTTTTTGTTGAACTACAAATTCAATATCCCCTATTAATGCTTTTTCTCCTAATATTAACTTGTCTTACATTTAGTTTGTTTGGTTTTTTAATCGGCTTGCTCAGCAATAACTTTGAGCAACTGCAAGTTGTTCCTTTAATAATTATTACTCCATTAGTTTTTTTAGGGGGTAGTTTGTACACAATCGAAATGTTGCCTGAGTTTTGGCAAAAAGTTTCATACTTTAACCCTGTGGTGTACCTTATAAATGGCATGCGATGGTCATTTTATGGCGCTTCAGATATTAATATCTTTATAAGTGTTGTCTCGCTTGTTGGCTTTTTAGTGGCTTGTATTGTTGGCGTAGCTATCGTGATTTCAAAAGGATACGGTGTAAAAAATTAAGTAATTAAGATTTTGATTTTCGATCCCTTTTACGATCAATGGCTGAGAGATAGCGTTTTCTTAATCTTAAATTTTTTGGAGTGACCTCTAATAGCTCATCTTCATTGATATAAGCCATCATTTCTTCAAGTGACATTCTCCTTGGTGGAGTTAATTTAACTGCCTCATCTGTTCCAGAGGCTCTTACATTAGTAAGCTGTTTGCCTTTTAAAACATTAATTTCAAGATCATTGTCTCGACTGTGCTCGCCAACCACCATCCCACCATAAACTTTAGATTGGTGACCAATAAACATTGTTCCACGATCTTGTAAGTTGAAAATTGCATACGCTGCTGCACTACCAGTATCAGTTGATATTAATGCACCATATTTTCGTCCAACAATACTTCCTTTGTAATTATCATACTTGTTGAAGAGCCTGTTGAGAACACCTGTTCCTTTTGTATCTGTCAAAAATTTATTTTGATATCCTATTAAACCTCGCGAAGGTGCTAAAAAAGTGAGTCGAGTCTTACCTGCCCCAGATGCTCGCATATCTTGCATTTCAGCTTTTCTTTGATTCATTCCATCAACCACAGTGCTTGTGTATTCGTCGTCAACATCAATGATAACCTCTTCAATAGGCTCTGTTCTTGCTCCGTTTTCACCGACTTTGTAAAGAACACGTGGTCTTGAAACTGATAGTTCGAATCCTTCTCTTCTCATTTGTTCTATTAGGACACCAATTTGCAACTCACCTCGCCCACCAATTTCAAATGCATCTTTTTGATCATTCTCTTCAAAAGTAATTGCAACGTTGGTTTCAGCTTCAGCTAAGAGTCTCTCACGAATTAAAGTTGAAGTTACTCTATTTCCATCTGTACCAGCAAATGGAGAATCATTGACTGTAATAGTTACTGACATTGTTGGAGGGTCAATAGGTGTTGAAACAAGTGGTTCTGTAACTTCAGGATTACATATTGTATCTGCGACTGATGTCACAGCTAAACCAGCGATACAAATTATATCTCCAGCTGTTACTTCATCAACTGGCACTCTATCTGCCCCTCTAAAAGTAAATAGTTTGGTAAGTCTACCAGTTTCTATTTGAGAACCACTCAGATTAATAGACTTCACTTGATCATTTACTTTTGCAGATCCATTAATAACTCTTCCGATCAGGCATCGTCCTAAATAAGGATCTGCATCAAGAAGAGTTGCTAACATTGCGAAAGGTTTTGATAAATCTACTGTTGGTTCTTCAACGTGATTTAAAATTAAATCTAATAAGGGATGTAAATTTTCTCGAGGATCTTCTAAATTTTCAACACACCAGCCTTCTCTTCCTGCAGCATATAAAATTGGAAAATCCAACTGTTCTTCACTTGCATCTAATGCAACAAATAAATCAAAAACTTCGTTAACTACTTCTTCAGATCTCGCATCATGTCTATCAACTTTATTAATCACAACAATAGGCTTTAAATTCTGAGCGAGGGCTTTACCTAAAACAAACTTTGTTTGCGGCATTGGTCCTTCCGCGGCATCCGCCAAAATTATAACACCGTCAGCCATGCCAAGAACTCTCTCTACTTCACCTCCAAAATCGGCGTGTCCGGGTGTATCAATAATATTAATACGGACATCTTTCCATACTATAGAGGTTGGTTTTGCTAAAATAGTAATCCCTCTTTCCTTTTCGAGATCACCAGAGTCCATTAAACGTTCATCTACGTTCTGGTTTTCACGAAACATACCAGTTTGCTTCATTAAAGAGTCAATCAAAGTAGTTTTGCCATGATCAACATGAGCAATGATAGCAATGTTTCTTAATTTTGATGTCATTGATAGAATGATTATTATTGTAGATTGTCTTCTAATTGCTTTATCATATAAAAACAAGATTTATAGTTTATCAAAATGAAGTACTTTCTCATATTATATTTCTGCATAATTACATTCGTAGAAGCTGAGATTGCCTTACGTCTTTACAATGATCAATACTGTTATGATGGGGACACTTGCTATGTTACTGTTGATGGAAAAAAAACCAAAATCAGATTATTAGAATTAGATACTCCTGAAATATCAAAGCCTAAATGTGAGATAGAGCGTGAATTAGGATTGAAAGCACGTGATTACCTCAATGCTCTCATCGCCGAAGCATCAACGATTGAGTTAAAGACTGATTATGTTGAAGACTATTATGGCAGAATTCTATCATATTTGATCATCGATGGTGAAGACGTATCAACCAAGATTGTAAATAATAAATTAGGCGTAGTTTATGATCGTTACAATAAAAAGGACTGGTGTTCTTGAAATTTATAAACTTTTAGCCCATAGCAGGTACAAATTTATAACCTAATTAATCTTAGGACATTATTTTTTTATTATAGTAGAATTTTGATGGGGAAAAATGGATATACACGAATACCAAGCAAAAAAAATTTTATCTGATTTTGGGATAGGAATCCCAAGGGGAGGCATTGCTTACAGCCCAGAAAATGCAGAATACAAAGCAAAGGAAATTGGTGGTTCGCGTTGGGTTGTAAAAGCACAGGTTCACTCTGGCGCAAGAGGTAAAGCTGGTGGAATAATCGTTTGCAACGATGCCCTAGAAGTTGCACGTGCTGCAGATAAGTTATTAGGCAAAAAACTTATAACCAATCAAACAGGTCCTTCAGGAAAAATTATTAATCGAGTTTATATTGAAGAAGCCTCTGATATCGAAAGAGAACTTTATTTAGGTCTTGTTTTTGATAGAGGCTCCGAATGTATTATGGTTGTTGCATCTACCGAAGGTGGAATGAGTGTTGAAGAAATATCAAATAAAAAACCAGAAACAATTATTAGGTCAAAAATAGAAGCTGCGGTTGGAATTCAGGAATTTCAAGCAAGGGAAATTGCATTTAACCTTGGTGTTGAAACGGGTCTAATCTCAAGAACTGCTGAGGCCATTGAGGGCTGTTATAGAGCTTTTAGTGAACTAGATGCAACAATGGTAGAAGTGAACCCTTTAGTCATAACTAAAGATAAGCATGTTTTAGCTCTAGATTGCAAAATGAGTTTTGATAATAATGCATTGTTTAGAAGAAATGATGTTGCTGAATTAAGAGATAAATCTCAAGAAAATCCAAGTGAGGTATATGCAAGTGATAGAGGTCTAAATTACGTTGGACTTGATGGAAATATAGGAAATATTATCAACGGAGCAGGATTGGCAATGGCTTCAATGGATATGATTAAGTCTGCTGGCGGTGAGCCTGCAAACTTCCTTGATATTGGGGGAGGAGCAACACCAGAAAAAATTGTAAAAGCTTTCAAGCTTGTTTCATCTGATGAAAAAGTAAAAGTTATTTTAGTGAATATATTTGCTGGCATCAACAGATGTGATTGGGTTGCTGAGGGAATAGTTCAAGCACTTCAAATAATTAAAATAGACATGCCACTCGTGATAAGATTGGCTGGCACAAATGTTGAAAAGGGTAATAAGATTCTAAAAGAGAGTAATATTAATTACATTGAAGCTCATTCTCTTAAAGAAGCTGCCTCTAAGGCTGTTGAGGCATTAAAAAAGGTTGAAGTAAAATAATGTCTATATTGATTGATGAAACTACTAAAATAATTGTCCAGGGCTTCACTGGTAAAATAGGTAGTTTTCATGCGCAAGAAATGATTGATTACGGATCTAACGTTGTTGGAGGTGTTACTCCTGGCAAAGGAGGATCAATACATCTTGGCCTTCCCGTTTTCAATACTGTTAAAGATGCAGTAAAAGAAACAGATGCTGAAGCAAGTATCTTATTTGTTCCACCTAGTTATGCTGCGGACTCTGCTATGGAAGCAGCTGATGCGGGTATCAAAGTGTGTGTCGCGATAACTGATGGAATACCCTCTCACGACATGATTAAAGTAAAGAGGTATATGCGAAGATATGCAAAATCTGAAAAAATGACGATGATTGGACCTAACTGCGCTGGTATAATTAGTCCTGGCAAATCAATGCTGGGTATAATGCCAGGACATATTTATAAGAAAGGAAATGTTGGCATTGTTGGCCGATCAGGAACACTGGGATATGAAGCTGCGTCACAAATGAAAGAGCTAGATATTGGTGTTTCAACTAGCGTAGGCATTGGTGGAGATCCGATTAATGGAAGTTCGTTCAGAGATGTACTAGCTCGATTTGAAGAAGATCCTGATACAGATATTATATTAATGATTGGAGAAATTGGTGGACCTCAAGAAGTGGATGCAGGTAAATTTGCAAAAGAAAATATGAAAAAACCAGTAGTCGCATATATTGCAGGACTAACTGCCCCAAAAGGTAGAGTAATGGGCCATGCTGGTGCTATTGTTTCTGCATATGGGGAAAGTGCGGTTGAAAAAGTCGAGCTCTTAAAAGAGTCCGGTGTTACTATATCAAAAAACCCATCAGTTATTGGGGATACTGTAAAGTCTGTTTTAGAAGGACAGCTTTAATTAGATAGTATGCTTAGTCATTATTGATTGAGAGTATCATCTTTCTTTGCGCTAAATGTATTTATAGAATACACTAAATTGAAATTATATGGCTACAAGTGATCTATCATTAAAAGAAATCTACGATCTTGCTAAAGAAGTACTAGAGTTTAATGGTTGCGATGAAAAGAGTTCTAATGCTGTAGCCAATACTGTTTGTACTGCAGAGAGAGATGGATCTGCATCTCATGGGTTATTTAGAATACCAGGTTATGTTAAATCTTTAAAAAGTAAAAAAGTAAATGGGAAAGCTAATCCAACTATACATAACTTAACTCAAAATGCTATTCGAGTGGACGGTGATTTTGGTTTTGCTCCGGTCGCTATTAATGTTGGTATTCCAGCTTTAATTGAGATTACAAAAAAACATGGAATTGGTGTTTTAACAATTACTAATACACATCACTTTGCAGCTCTGTGGCCAGAAACAGAGGCTTTAGCTGAAGAGGATCTTGTAGGAATTGCATGTACAGCATATAAGCCAAGTGTTGCTCCCGCTGGGGCAAAAAAACCTTTATTTGGAACAAATCCAATCTCATTTGCTTGGCCAAGACCTGGAAAAACTCCGGTAGTTTATGACATGGCAACGGCAACTATGGCCATGGGTGAAGTTCAAGTTGCAATGAGAGATGGTCATAAAGTTCCAATGGGAACTGGATTGAATAAAGAAGGAGAGTTGACAAGTAACCCTACTGAAATTGTTGATGGTGGAGTGCTTCTTCCTTTTGGTGGATATAAAGGGTCAGCTATTTCTATGATGATTGAATTGCTTGCTGCTGGGATGGTGGGAGATTTGTTTAGCTTTGAAGCTAAAGTTGAAGATAATAATGATGGAGGACCTGCAAGAGGTGGGGAGTTTATTATGGCGATGTCTCCTGAACTGATAGCTGGAAAAAATTGGGCCAATCATTCTGAGGAATTCTTTAAACAGATGCTTTCATTAGAGGGTGTTCGCCTTCCAGGCCAAAGACGACATAAAAATCGAGAGTCTCAAGAACCTCGACCGATCAATAAAGAACTTGTCGATAAAATAAAAGAGCTTAAATAGCTCTAAAACCAAATTCTAGAGAAGCATCAGTTATAGCATGGTAAAATGAATCAGCAAAACTTCTCGAAGCCATAATATTAAGCGTTATGGGGTCATCATTAATCATATCTACAGAAATTGTAATGCCATGATAAACAGAATTTGCACAATTATTTTTAACAAAATTATTTAAATTGATTGGTGATCCTTTCTTAATCACATTTAGAGCATCGTTTCCTTTAACTTCTATAATTGCTCTAGAGTGCGAGAGATCAGTAATTGCAAAATCACTACCTGGGCATTGTTTTTCTATTTCATGTGAAATATTTTTATTTTCAGAAATAATTATCCATGTATTTGGTGCCTGCCATTGAATTCTTAAGCTATTATTGCCTGAGGATAATCCTGCTTTAGTTGGAAACTTATGTCCTTCCAAAAAACAATTACTTAAATCCATATTACTCATTTTGTATTTAGAGAGCTGGAAAATTTTTATATTTGAAATTTCTCTAATGGAAAGTAAATCAGTTTCATGTTTGGCTTTGTAGTTACCGTATAGTCCTATTTTGTGTGTATTAGCTAATGGTGATATTTTATTCATGAGCGCACTCTTTTTCCCTCTGGATCGACATAATGCTGAGATATAATTTCTACAGGAATTACAATGTTTTTTAGGGGCGATACTGCAAAAAGCTTTTCACCTTTCCTATTTTTACCATCTTTAATAATTGCTAATGAAAAAGGATTATCATGCTCGACACTCCAACAAGAGGCGGATACATGTCCCAGTTTTGGATTTGGGAAACTTGCCTTAGCATTTTCTACCAAATAAGAACCTTCAGGAATTGATGTTTTTTTATCAAGTGGAACAACTCCAACTATTTTTTCCCTATCTTTTTCTGCAAATGCTTTTCTGGTTAAAGATCTTTTACCAATAAAATCTTTTTTTTGACTTAACATTCCCTCAAGAGAAAGATCGTATGCGATTGTTCGTCCATCAATCTCAGAGCCTGCCACATGACCCATCTCAATTCTTAATGTTGATAGTGCTTCAGTGCCATATGGCTGTATACCAAGATCTTCACCTAATAACATAATTTCATTCCACATCTCCTCTCCGTAATCAGACATTACATTGACTTCAAAAGCCAATTCTCCAGAAAATGAAATCCTGAAAACACGAGCTGTAATATTTTTAAACTTAAATTCTTTAAAGCCCATAAACGGGAAGCCTTCATTACTCACATCATCATGAAAAAACAATTTCTTTAGTAATGCTCTGGAATTGGGTCCTGCAATTGCCATTCCAGCCCATTGTTCAGTAGTTGAAACAACATTAACGTCTAAATCGGGCCAGACAACTTGAAGATAATATTCAAGATGTGAGAGAACATTTGAGGCCTGCGCGGTAGTGGTTGTCATGTGAAAATGATTTTCAGATATTCGCGTTGTAGTTCCATCATCAAAAACCATACCATCTTCTCTTAACATCACACCGTATCGAGCTTTACCAACTGGCAATTTTAGAAAAGCATTGGTGTATATACGATTAAGGAATTCAGCAGAATCTCTTCCCTTTATGTCTATTTTTCCAAGAGATGTAACATCACAAATGCCAACATTTTGTCTAACATTTAGAGCTTCTCTTTTTGAAGCTTCGTGAAGGGTTTCTTCTCCTCTATTATAATACCTTGGTCGCAACCAAAGCCCAGCATCGACAAATACAGCGTTATTCTTTTCATGCCATTCATGCATTGGAGATTTTCTAGTTGCCTGATAATTTTTTCCAACCTCACGACCAATAAGAGTTCCAATCGTTACTGAAGTATAAGGGGGTCGAAACGTGGTATGACCAACTTCTGGAACAATTTTCTTTTCTAAGTCTGAAACTAGTTGCAAGCCATTGAGATTACTGGTTTTTCCTTGATCTGTAGCCATCCCAAGAGTGGTATAGCGTTTCACATGTTCAATTGATCTAAAGCCTTCACGAACAGCTAATTGAATATCTGAAACAGCCACATCATTTTGAAAATCAACAAATCTTTTGTAGTTTTTATTATTTGGAAGTGGCATGCACCAGAATTTGTCATGCGACCTGAAATCCTTTTCATCTGATAATGGTACTGACAGCTCTTTGCTATTTTTTGTAATTTCATCAGAAATTTGAAATCCCTTTTCAAAGCCATCGGCTAAACTTTCCTTTAATGTAAACGAACCATTGGCTGAACCTATAACAGTCTCTTTCTGTCTAGATTGGTTCGGCAAGAATGTATCTGTTTCAACTTCATACTTGAGTTTATTACCTGATTGAGACGCAAGGTGAACTGTAGGCGTCCAGTTTCCAGAAACAAAAATAGAATCACAGGGTAACGTTTGTAAATGTTTATATCCATCTTTAGTGTTATTTAATTCACCAATAGTTGCAGAATTTACTTTTTTATATCCTGACGTATTTGCAATGCCATGGTTAAATTTTATTTCTATTCCAAGATTTTTAGCTTCTTGCACAACCCCAGCGTTAGATGATTTTCTTGTATCTAAAATTGTTGTATTTATTCCTTTAGCTTTAAATTCTATAGCTGTTTCATAGGCTGTATCGTTATTTGTAAAAACAATTGGATTTTTTCCAGGCAGAACTCCGTACACTTTTAGATATTCTCGTGCAGAATTCGCCAGCATAATACCGGGTCTGTCATTGTTAGCAAAAATTAGAGGTCGTTCAATAGAGCCTGTAGATATAATCACATGTTTAGCTCGAATATACCAAAGTCTCTGACGAGGTGTATAAGGTTCAGGATTTTTAAGATGATCTTTACATCTTTCAAACATGACGAGCATATTATGATCATAATAACCGAAAACTTGAGAACGTTTTCTTACAGTTACATTTGGCATTGACTCTAATTCAGCAATAGAGTCTTCAACCCACTCATCTCCATTTTTATTGCCAATAGTTACATTGTCGGTGAGTAAAGATCCGCCAAATCTTGATTTATCTTCAGCAAGAATAACTCGTGCACCATTTTTTGCAGCTGATAAGGCACTTGCAATACCAGAAGGTCCTGAACCAACAACAAGAATATCACAATGCTCGTACTGATGTTCGTACCGATCGGGGTCAGGATCTAAAGGTGCCTTTCCCATTCCTGCAGCTTTTCTTATGAAGGGCTCGTAGACATGGTACCAAAAACTTTTTGGCCACATAAATGTTTTATAGTAAAATCCTGCAGGGAAAAAACGGCTTAAAAAATTATTGATTCCACCAACATCAAAGTCAACTGATGGCCAACAATTTTGGCTTTCTATTCTTAAGCCTTCAACTAATTCAACCTCAGTAACATTGACATTAGGCTCTGTAATGTTGTCTTTATATAGTTGAACCTTTCCATTTGCATCTTCAACGCCTGCAGCAAAAATACCTCTTGGTCTATGATATTTAAAGCTTCTTCCAATCAGGTGAATGCCGTTTGCAAGTAGAGCTGACGCTAGAGTGTCCCCCCTATAGCCATAATATTTTTTTCCATTAAAAATAAAGCTTATTTCTTTGCTTCTATCAATAAAACCGCCTGATGATGTTCTAAATTTTTGATGCACTTTAAGGATTTTCTTTCATTTCCATTGTTTGGATAATTTCATGAGTAGCTGTGTTTCTAAAAACTTTAAACCATTGACGGCAGCCGGATACATGATGCCATAGTTCTAAATGGTTACCTCTTGGATTTTTTCGGTAATAAACAAACTCATCCCATTCTCGATCAGAGATTACACTGTTAAGTTCAGGTCTTTTAACTGTGGCATCGCCGCCATAAGCAAATTCATTTTGAGATCTATTTCCACAATATGGACATTTAATTTCTAACATTTTTAACTAATCCAGGTTTTTGTACCTAATCCTTTTTCATCTATTAGATGCCCTGTGTGGTATCGATTTAATTTGAATGGAATATTTAATTCGTGAGGTTCATTGCATGCAATTGTGTGCGCAAACGTTAACCCTGAAACAGGAGTTGCTTTAAAGCCACCATAACACCAACCGCAGTTCAAGTAGACTCCTTCAATATGAGTTTTATCAATGATAGGAGACCCGTCCATGGACATATCCATAATCCCACCCCATGTTCTTAAAATTTTTAATCGGCTTAAATTTGGGAAAAGTGCAACACCTTCAGTTAGTACATGTTGGATAGTGGGCAAATTTCCTCTTTGAGCGTAACTATTATAGCCATCTAAATCTCCCCCCATAACCATTTCACCTTTATCAGACTGGCTGCAATAAAAGTGTCCTGCGCCAAATGTCACTACTCCATCAAGTAAAGGTTTTACAGGTTCTGAAACACATGCTTGAAGTACGTGCGCTTCAATAGGAAGGGTCATATTTAATTTTTCAGCTAAAATTGAAGTGCTTCCAGCTACACATAACCCAACTTTGTGTGTTTTGATATATCCCTTAGATGTTTGAACTCCACTAACTTTGCCATTATCGACATCAAAGCCGGTAACCTCACAATGTTGAATGATGTCCACTCCCATGTCATCGGCCGCTCTCGCGTATCCCCATGCGACAGCATCGTGTCTGGCTGTTCCACCAATTGGTTGGAGCAGTCCACCAAAAATAGGGAAGCGAGCATTTTCAGTAAAATCCGCAAATGGAATTTTCTTTCTTACTTCTTCCCGACCCAATAGAGATGCATCAATACCATTCAACTTCATTGAGTTACCTCTCCTTGCGTATGCATTTAGCTGAGCATCTGAATGGGCAAGGTTTAAGATTCCCCTTGGTGAATACATGACGTTGTAATTCAATTCCTGACTTAAGTCTCTCCACATCTGCATGCCTTTTTCATAAAACAGATTATTTGCATCATGCATGTAATTTGATCTTAAAATTGTTGTATTTCTTCCAACGTTTCCTCCACCAATCCAACCTTTTTCAAGAATAGCGATATTCCTAAGGTTGTAATATTTTGCCAAATAATAAGCTGTCGCTAAACCATGGCCACCTCCACCAATAATAACGGCTTCATACTCTTTCTTGGGCTCAGGATCTCTCCATGCCACATCCCAATCCTTATGATGATTAAGAGCATTCTTAAAAAGACTAAATACTGAATATTTTTTCAAATTATCTCTCGCTTAAATATTGTTTATTATACATGAAAATATAGTCACTAAAGTTATCAAATAGCAACTACCATAGTATATTTTGTGAAAACAATTGTCCCCGATTAAAAAGTAATTTAACATCATGGTATTCTCCAAAAAATTTACAAAATCTACTTTATAAGTTATTGATATGAAGTGTAAAAACTCGGCCCCATTCGCTTAATAGTAAAGCAGGCCATTGGTAATGGTCAGCCACCGGAGCGTAACCGGTATGGGGCACCACAAGATTGAAGAAAAAAATATCGGTAATATATAAGACAATGATGAGACCTCCACAGCCAAAAAAAATTCCTAAAATTCATATTGCACATGGCGATGAACGAATTGATGATTATTATTGGTTGAGGGATGATACTCGTAAAAATCCAGAAATAATCTCCTATTTAGAAGAAGAAAACAAATACTTAGAGGATTGGTTTGCAAATAATAATGATAGCCGTAAAGAAATATATGAAGAATTAGTCAGCTTCATACCGCCGAATGAAGTTTCAATGAAAATTAAATACGGAGACTATCTCTATTATTCCGAAATCAACTCTGATCAACAATACAAAACATACTACCGTGAACAAAGTGGTAATAAAGAATTAGTTATAGATGTAAATGCACTGGCCAAGGATTTGGATTATATAAATGTTACTTCAATAACTCCCTCACCAAATAATCTTTTCATTGCATATGCCGAAGATTTATCAGGTCGACGCGAATATAATATAAAAATAAAAGAACTAGAAACGGGAAAAATCATAGATAGTAGTATTAAGAGAAGTTCTGGAAGTATTGTATGGGATAAGAAAAATACTTCATTTTATTATGCTCAAAAAGATTCTGTAACTTTAATAGAAAATAAAGTTTTTAAGCACAAGATTGGCACTGATCCTGAAGAAGATGTTTTAATATATGAAGAAAATGACTTAGAGTTTCATCTTCATATTTATGAATCACGTACAAAAAAATATTTAAATATCTATACTAGTAAAACTGAGTCTTCAGAGACATGGTTAC
>CESM01052787.1_pt1 | contig 14723 bp, 16 predicted proteins | sample 361421 | NCBI WGS metagenome assembly CESM01 (sample SAMEA2622219, study PRJEB7988) | marine metagenome | isolation source: saline water (ENVO:00002010), including | reverse complement strand
AGCATACCATAACAAGTAACCCGCGGCAGTTGTTGTCTTACCACTTTGTCTTGGCAACATATTAATATTAAATCTGTGATTGTGATAACTTTCTAGTAGGCGTTCTTGGTATTGAAAAGGTTCAAACAGAGTTTTTCCCTGAACAGGGTGTTGTATATTAAAAAACTTTTGACAAAAATATAGATAGCCTGTGTCAGGATCTATACATTTCTTTAGTTCCTCAATACCTGTTTCATCGTATTTTTCACGTTGGTGTGCTTTTTTGGTAAGGACACCATCTAAACTTTTTGTTGCCATACTAGTATTTATAGGTGAAAATAGGGCTCGAAAGCCCTATTTGGTTTACACTAATTGGGAGGAAATAGTGATTGTAGTTAAATTAACCGCAATGAGCGTCGTAAAGTTTTTTAACTTTTTGCTCGTTGCAACCCATCTCTGTGTATTTTTTAACTATCTCTGCTTTTGACATTCCGTCATCAGCACACTTTTTAATTTCTTTGCCACTTGGTAAAGCCATCTCTTTGCCTTCACCTTCGTTGACTGATTCTTTCATTTCATCTTTGCATTCTTTACATAATGCTTTAAGTTTGTCTTGATCACAGTCTGGATACTTTTTGCAAATTTCTGCAACTGACATTCCATCTTTACAGCATTTCATTACTTCTGCTTTGGATGGCATTTTGTCTTTACCTTCTTTCATTACTTCTGAAAGTTTTGCGGCCAATTCAGCTTTGATCTCATCTTCAAGTGCCATTGGATTATCTCCGCCTGCAACTTTTGGATATGATTTTTTCTGTCTGTTAAGTCCACCTGCTAAATCATTTTGCATATAAGCTGTGTCTTGATGTTGCTCATCTGGTGAGTTATCCCACTCGCCTTCTTTTTCAGCAACTTCATCTTCGCAACCTGGCTCCATGTCGTCCATGCCTTTTGGTGGCATTGGAGGTAGATCCATAACCTTTAAACTTTTTTCTATGTCATCTCTTGGAGATAACTTAGGTAAATCTTGCATTACTTCTGGCTTACCGCCTGCGTCTTTTACCATCTTCATTAAAGTTGCTACGTCATCAGCAGTTTCACCTGACATCGAAATGCTCATGTTTACGGCTTCATTTAATGAATCAATCTTTTTGTAAATATCTTTTAGTTTCATTATTTGCTCCCTACTGGACTAGTTTTACCAACTTCACCCATATCGTGTTTTTGTTCTTTATCTGGCTCACCTGCTACACTTGGATCGTTTGCACGTTCTTTTTTAGTAGCTTCAAGCTCTTTAAGTAACTCCATCACTCTGCTGTCGCCTACTTTTTTCTGTGCGTCTGGATCTGCTGATTCCATTTCTGAACCTAACTTAGGCTCATATACTTGTTTGTAATCTTTGTCTTGATATTCTTCTTGAGGTGCTTCTGCATCTCTTAAACAAATGTAAGCTGGATCAACTCCAGTTACTTGTGAAATGTATTCACCTAGTATCTGTGCAGTAGTAGGATATGATAATTCTACTTCAAAATAATGAGTTTCTACGTTTTGTAATTTAGGAAAATCTAATGGACGTTCTTGGATTGGTGTTTTCTTAGGCGGAGTCATATTAACTAGCCCAAACTTTTGCATACAGCTTTCGCAACTGTCTGTAAATCCTTCTGGTAATTCCCCAGCAATACCAAACTTAAACTTGTAAGTCTTTTTTGCTTCTGTTAGGTAATGTTCAAATGTCTTCATTGTCTTTCCTTATATGTTTATTTATCCATGTTTTTCAATTTATTAAGCAAAGAGTTACGGTCCGTTACTACATATCCTTCACCGTTTACGATGTTATCACCTTCAATTCCACCTTCTTTATCCTGCTTTTCTTTACGTAATTGCAGTTCAACCATCTTAAGTTTGTTCTGTAGCTTAACAGTTTTGGCATCTAAGTTAGTTTTAAGCATCTGTCCTGCAACTTCAAATACACGACCACTATAACGTGATTCTACGTTCATACCCAAATCCATAAGATCATCATATGCAGTCATGGCCTTATCAGCTACTTCATTTAGCTCTTTATCTGCTAATTCGCCTAAGCCCTTTACCTGTGGTAGTGCCGCACTGATTTTATCCAATTCAGCTATTTCACGGAAGTCTTCTTTTTGCTCAACTACTGCTTTCTCTTTTGAGTCAGCTTTTTCTTTTTCAGCTTTTATTATTTCCTGGCTGTCAGGTAAGTTAAGCAATTCTTCTAATTTTTTGGTCATATTGTTTGTCCATTATATGCTACTATTATTTATCAACCTTTTCGGGTGCCCTGATGAAAAATGTCTTTTTCGGTAATCACCCTAAAAAAGATCTTCTTATTCTTACACCAATGTCTTGCGGCTTCCCATTTTGCAACATTCTGTACGTACTGTGCTTGTCTAAACCTATCCCTACCTACTTCCTTTAACTTCATTTGGTTTTCAGGTTTTACTTCTATAAGTTCTGCGTGTTGTTTACCTTTAGCATCTGTATATTGTATTAGGAAGTCAGGAACATATATTGTCATTTGTCCTGTTAAAGGATTTTTGTAAGGTATCTTTACTGCCTCACTTGCCCATTTACTTACACTAGGTGATTCATCACAGAATTTCATAAAAGCAAATTCCCAACTCGATCTATATAATGGAGTCTTGTTACCCAAGTACTTGTCTGGGTGCTTCATGTTGTATCTGCCTTGTGCAAACTTCTTTGCCATGAGCTTATACCAGTATGTTTCTAGTTTCTAATTTATTCTGGGATTGGTCTACTTTGTAACCTAGTGAACTAATTTTTTGTCTTGAAAAGTTTAATGTTTCTGTAACAACTTGTGACAGTTGTATTTCGTCAAAGCCTTTTAATGTATCTAGTAATTCAAAAACTTTTATATCATCTAACTTTGCTTGTTTCATTAGTACTGCACCAATTGTTTGTGCAGATAATTTTTCAAAGCCTCTTGCTTCAAAAAATCCTACTACAGCATCAACTTCGTTTGAAGGAAACTCTAAAGGTGCTGAATAATATTCGTTAAAAAACTTTTTAACTTTTTCTGTTGTTGTTTCTTTTTTTGCTGGAATGTTTGGCATTATGTTAACATACCTCCACCTGCATCATTAAAATCATATTTGTTATTTTTACTTATTGAATTTAAATTACCTTTGGTTACAGCATTGAAGGCATCCTTGGCGGCCGAAGTTGCACTATTCCAAGCAGTATTAATTGCATCTGGATTTGCATCACCGCCTGCGGCCAAGTGTGCTTTTTTAAATCCTTCTGATTTTGTAAGTGCGTCTAGTACACCTGGATTATTGTTAACCAATGATGTTACACTACTTAATGATCCGCCATTAAGTTTACTAACTACTGCCGCACCGGCTGATATACCTGCAACGGCTTCTGTAATATTTAAGTTACTTGTCAAGCCTTTAGGAAATGCTGTGTTGGCAACACCACTTACATCAATGCCTCCTGCTTTACCTATTTGATCTTTTAATATACCAAAGCCTTCTGAACGTAGTCCTTCTTTAGTTAATGCTTTTGCATTACCTATAACACTTCCAGTTTTTAAAACTGTACCTAAGAAACTTGCTGGAGAACTAAATGCTTGTCCACTTGTAATGTCTCCAAACACATCTGCGGCACCTGCCGCAATTCCACCTTGACCAAACAAGTTAACTGCACCGCCACCTGCTAATGAATTAGGTGATGGCATTTTATCATAGTGTCCACTTGCCGCACCAAACATCTTAGGTGAAGCTCCTTCTTCAACTCCGCCTCTTGCATACCATACAGTTTCGTATTGAATTTGCATTGTGTTTTGTACAGGATCACTTGAACTGTTTTCCATTGTGTCATGAGCCCATTCACCAATGATAGGATTTACTAAAGTGAAACAAGTATATCTATGTCTAGACATTTGATAGATTTGTATACTTTCAAAGAAGTGTTCATGACTGTCGTTGTCTAGTCCATATCTAAAATGATTACCGTCAGCTTGGTATGTATTTGATCTTTGATAAGCACCAGATGATGTAACAGGATCTGAACTACCATTCAATGAAGCATAGTTACCATCTTTGTAATAATAACGATAGTAGGCTTCCCACATAGCAGTAACCTGTCCATAGTTATCATCATGGAATACTATGTTGATAGGATCATAGTCTAGTCTTGTTTGTAAGTTTGCTTTTTTATTGTATTGATGTTTAAGTGTAGTGCTAACAGAATACTTAGGTAAATCAACACTCTTTACAAGCATATTAATTTCTGGTGTCTTCAATTGAGGAATAATCTTTACCGCAACTGGATTTAAGTTGAAACTTACGTGATATAAAAATTTATGTTTTGGACTTAATCTATGTGCATCATCTACATATAGTCTGGCCGCATGAGCAAAGTCCGCCATATTCCCCTTAGGGCTTAACGCACCACTAACTACATTGTCCAAAAATCCATTTAGTTTATTTGCCATACTAGTATTTATCTAAAAAATTAAGTGCGTATAAAATACGAAAGGGACTAGTTAAAAAACTAGCCCCCTTCAATATTCAGGAAATATTATGATTTAGTTACGTATCTTACGTAGATCCGCCACCTGTAATTAACGTATTAACAGTTCTACCTACTGCTGTTCCTACGCCAGTTCCTTGTGGTGTTTGAATTGCGTTATCGTATCTAATAGCTAATGCTACAGTTACTGGATCGTTAGTTGCGTATGCTAATGTATTATAGTTAGCACTTTCTAAGTAACAACCGTACAATTCAAATGTTTCTAAAACGTTTGCTGTGTTGATTCCGTTACCACCATCAAGTATTTCAATTCTTGTAACGAATTTGTAATCGCTACCTGAAGCCGCACTTGATTGTTCAAAGAAATCAAATTGTTTCTGTAGTTGCTCACCAACTAGTTTCTGTACGTTGTTTGAAACATCTTCTCTTAAGTTTAATGTAACTGGTTCCCAAGTATGTTTACCTGCTAGGTATACTCTTGAGTTGTATACATCAACTGTAATCTGTTCGAAACTTACGTTTGGTCTAGTTACGTCTACAACCTGTTTTGTTAGTTCTGTTGTTGGTGTTGATACCCCAAAGTTTTCCAGGCTCACTCTAAAGCGATACTGGAGCTTCGGCATCAACAAGCCCTGATTAGAACTAGATGCACTAGAATCTAATGGGACTGTAATTTTTGAAAGTGTTGAAATTGCCATTTAATATCTCCTGTTTAAACTATTTATCCTTTTATAGTTGTGCTATTTCACCTGTATTTTTGAGTCTCAACGGAATGTATATAAACTCAACTGCTTTAACCGGCTCAATCGCTATATCTAGGTAAAGTTCATTTCTATCAATTCTAGATGGTGTGTTGTTACTTTCATCACACACTACTAAGAAGTCATATAATGCTCTTTGTCCTACTAGTTCTAGCATTAAGCTATCTGCTTGAGCTTTGATTTCATCTCTTGTGATTTTATCATTTGGCTCAAAGATGTAAGGTTTAGCAAGTTTATCTAACTGTCCTCTTAGGTAAATTACTAGTCTAGCAACGTTAATTCTATCTAACGCACTAGCATTTTTGGCTCTAGTTTTTTGACCATAGTTGACAAGTCCCGCACCTGTTAAGAACGTAATCGGGTTAATTTTATTGCTGTACAATGTGTCACGTTGCCCAGTGTTTAAAGCTACTGCTTTAAATTCACCTTCTGCATCAATGAAACCTGCACTTGAGGCGTTAGTAATTCCACCACGTCTTGTTCCTGCTGGAGCAAACCATGGAAACGAAACACTATCGCTTAATGCTATTGTTCTAAGTATACCATGCGATGCTGGAACAACAATGTTTTTACCTGCATTATCACTTGTGAATAAGCTAGGATAAAAAGTTCCCATATACTCATCACTTGTTACTAATCCATCATCGTTATCTTCAACTGCAAGGTTTACGTTAGTTGCATAGTTGTTAATTGTAGTTGCATCAGCACTTAATCTAAATGGTAAGTCACCAACAACAAATGCTGTTAAGCCTCTGTCTGTGTTTAATGTAACCATTTCACCAATTAGTTCTGAATAACCTGGGCAAGCCATTAAGTTAAAGATTCTTGATTGATCGTCTCTAATGTCTTGGTTGCTGTTAACCATTGATTGTAATGATTGTATAACAACTTTACGTTGAGCTTTTCTACCAAATGAACCTGAACCGTTTGCCTGGTTAGCTGATTCTGTTACCCATCTGTGAGCATAGTAACCTGCCATTGACTCACCTGCACCACTACCAAATCTTAGGTTGTTGCCTGATGTGTCAACTTGGTTTCTAACAAATTTCTTAACGTTAAATCCAGAACGTCTTAAGTTCCATAACAACATACCTTTTGGATATAATGCTGGATCTGGAGCGTCTGTGTCTAAGAAGTTTGAACTTAATAGTGCTTCAATTGAACCTGCTGTTGCACTATTTGCCCCTGCTGTATTGTATCTTGCATCAGCAAATAAAATACCATCTTCAGTAGTTTGATCACCGTTATCAACAAGTACCCACTTTAAAGTAGTTGCGTTGTACTTGTAAATCTTAGGATAGTTTTCTAAGTCTGCTGTTGAAATCCATAAGTCACCATTTTTAAGTGCAGTAGCGTCTGACTGTAAAGTTGGCTCTGTAGCACTTACGATTGGACCTTTTGGATCTGTTTTATCTCCACTTGCCGCCGCAAAGTACGGAGCAGTTGAATCTTGATAACCTACCCAAGTAGTACCATTGTGTATCATAATGTCTACTTCGTCAACAACTGAACTGTACCATAAAGTTTTGTCAGCTGTTAAAGCCGTTACTGCTGTTGCACTTGCAGTATAAGTTAATACCTGCCAGTTACTTGCAACAAAGTCATTTGCAGTATCACCTGTTGGTGCTGTGTATAAGTTTGGTGTACCTGAGTTTGCATCAACATAAGCAGAGTATCCAGCTAATGCTAATACGCCACCTGTGTCTTTAATTCTAAAGTCACCACCGTCGTTGTGTGCAATAACAATTCTGTTACTTGCATCAACACTTGCACTTACGTTTGTAAAGCCTGCACTATTAATAGCACCTGCAATAACGTCTGCATCACTTGAAGCACCAGTAGTTGTTACACTAATAGTAACTGCTGAGCCTAAGCTCGGTGAGTTAACTGATGTTTCTTGAATGTTAAATGCGTATGTTCCTGCTGTAACCTGTGCATCAATAATACTTGAAGTAATTGTAGTATTACCTGTTGCTACACGTCTGTGAATTTTAAAGTCACCGATCATGTCTGACTCTTCTGCATTATTATAGTTAATGTAAAGAGCACCTACTGCCAAGTTAGCACCGCCACCAGTTTTATCTAAACCGTATAACGCCGCTTGGTTAGTTGAGTAAATTGGTGCCGCTGTAGTTTCCCACAACTGAGTTGTGTTGTTCCATTTTTTAACGGCCCATTTAGCACCCAAGTTAGGTTCTGTAGTTTTAATCCATAAAGAACCAGTTGGTCTTGGAGCAGTATCAGTTGACTTGTATTCTGGTACTGATGTATGTGGAGCAATTGATAAAGCCGGTGCTTTGTAAGTACCTGCTGTTAAACCAATCTCTGTTAATAGTGTAGAAGCATTCGCCGCCAATACAATATCTGCACCAGTTGAATAAATTTCTAATTTACCATCAACAACCGCTGAGCTAACACCAGCAATACCAGCCGCTGTAATTCCTGCTACTACATCTGAAAGTGCAGTACCACCTGAAGTTACAACAGAACCGTTAATGCTCATTGTAGCACCATTAGTAATAGTTGGATTGCTTTCAGTTCCTGTAACAGTTGCCCATGAATTAATCCATGCACTTGAACCTACTTGTACCCAAGTACCACTTGCGTTTTTGTAGTAAAATTTGTTTAGTGTTGTTGTAGCAACAATGGCATAGTCACCTACTGCGCCAACAGAAGTTTTAGGTACGCCGCCAGTTACTTTAGTTGTATCTGTGATTACGTGAGGAATTTTATTGCTAAAGCTCTGTCCACCAGTAACAGTCGCCGCCGCTGAATTCCACTCAAAGATTCCAAACACACTATTTGCTGTATCAAACCAGTAAGTTCCGTCTGCTGGGTTTGCCGCTGGAGCAGTTGCAGTTGCAACCAACTCTGTAGTGTTTAAGTCTGCTCTTACTACGTAAGCTCTGTTTGCCACTCCTAAGTATGAGTAAGCCGCTTGTAAACCATATTCGTTTAATTCGTTTCCGTGTAAAGCATTGTTGTTAGAATCTGTATAGAATGTTGGATCTCCAAACAATTCTGTTAATTCTCTTTGTGAAGTTACCAAGTATGGTACTCCTGCATTTTTACTTTGTGTTCCTGTTGCTGTGCCTGTGCCCGAAGCGTTCTTTTTGTCTTGAGCTGATACACAGAAAATCATTGGTACTGTACCTGGTTCCGCTGGTGTGTAAAAACTTTCGTCTATTACGGATACCTGTACTCCTGGTGATGTTAAAGCCATTTTAGTTCTCCTGTTAGCATATTACAAGTATTTATACCAAAACGCATAAACCTAGGCTATAACTACCCAGAAAAAGGGGTCAAAAAGGGCAGGTAAATAACAATATGAGACCTTTATGTGAATGTGGACAGAAGCCTGTAGCTATAAACTACTATAAGAAGGGCAAACCTTTCTATAGAAGTAAATGTGAGTCATGCACCAGGCATGGCAAGCCTCGTGTTTCATATTCCAAGTACAAACAATCAGGCTATACTAAAAAGAATGAATGTGATAAGTGTGGATACAAAAGCAAACACAAAGAGCAGTTCTCAGTTTACTATGTTGACGGTGATATGAACAACATAAGGTTCAGTAACTTAAAAACTGTATGTGCTAACTGTAGTAAGATTATATATAAGGAAGGGTTTAAGTGGAAACAAGGAGATCTTGTACCTGATCTGTAAGATCACTAACCGTCTTATTATTTTCAACAATGTGTGTGAATTTTGTCTGTGCCCAAGCCCATTCGCTAGGGTGTACTTCTTTGGGCTCTACACCAAAGTCTTTAAAGTCTGTAAACCACTGTGGATCTTCCCCACGTACAACTCTCCATACTTGGCCATTTACTTCATATAGCATTTTAGCTTCGTTTGGAAAACGTACATCTGGAATAACAAAGTTCGTGTCTGGATTATCTAGTATTTTCTTCTTTGTTAAGCTAACCCATATACCATCGTAAAAGCCATCACGCATACACTCAGTACCAAATAGTTGTAGCACTAGTCTAGGCGTAATGGTTTCACCGGTCTCTTTCGACCAATATTCATCAACTTCTTCTCTCCAGGCTCTGCTCTCGTCCGTTTTGCCATCTAGTAGCTCACGGTCCCAATCAAACATAACACTCACAGAGTCTTTAAGTTTGTCAGCAAAGCTGATCTTTTCAAAATCGTGTTTTCTAATCAAATAATCAGCAATAGTGTCTTTACCCGATCCAATTAGTCCGCAGATTCCTACGATCATAGTTTAGTCCTCAAGTTGTTTACAAGTTTCTTTGTTTGCGTTCAAGCCCGATTCCTTAGAATAAAGCCAAACGTATGAATATGTTATTTGTCCGTCAGTTGATACCTGACATTTCTTTCCGAACGCAACCTGTGGTTTTTCTAGGTGACCGCTACAAGCAGTAACCAGCATTAACGTTAAGAGTGTAAGAAAGACTTTCATATACCAAAGTTCCTTTCGTTAGTATTAATATATTATGTTACTATAGATTTATCTGAAAGTCAAGTAGTTATTAGCCAATTGTGAATCCGTAGCCAACACCACCTGCAACCTGAGTTTTGAGTTCTTCTTCAAGTTTTTCCATTTCAGCGACTGCTTCGTTTTTGAGTGCGTCACCATTAAGTGTTGAACCACCTTGTGGACCGGCTATGGTAGCAAATTTGCTTCTTGCTTCTCCAAGCATATACTTACAAGTAGCAAGTGCATAATCTTTGATCCATTGTACAGCTAGGTAATCTTTTAATAATTCTGAATCTGGTCTATAGTTATAACAATAAAGAAGTAATTCTTCTTCTGCACGAGGACGTTGCAATATAACTAATTCTTTTGTAGTAGTGTTCCATTTAAATTCAATGAATGAACCAAACATTCTTCCTACTAATTCTTGGTACTGACTAAACATATCATAAGTTGCTAGTCCGCCCATGTTAGTACTTGCTAAAAGATATGTGTTTGTGTAAGCAAGGTTAAATGGTTCAAACAATGTACCACCATCTCCACCACCTGAACGTGATCCAATTGAACGCCTAAATATTCTTCTTACTTCAACTATTTCTTGAGGTAGAATATATGTGTTCTGATCAATCACAGTTGGAAGGAATATATAAGACTCTTCCACAGAATTATCTGATCTTTGTCTAAACTTTGTAAGTGATTTTTTCAATGCTGTTTCGTAGTGCCCTGGATCAAGCTCTACGTCTACCATACCACCACCTAAACTTAGGTTGATGTAATCAAATACTTCCTGTTTTTGCGTTGTTAAATCTGCCATAATCTTTCGTCTCCATATGTATTTATACGTTCGATAAATACTAATGTTATGCCAAGACTCAGTTTATACAAACCCGAAAAGGGCAAAGATTACGATTTCCTAGATAAAACCATCACGGAAATGTTCACAGTAGGTGGTACAGACGTATTTGTCCATAAGTATTTAGGCCCTCAGAATCCTGATGAAGCCGACGCAACTCCGGCCCAACCTAGGTACAATGCTGTAAAGGAAACTAATATACAAGATATGCTATTCCTTGAAAATAGGGATAGAAAGTATGATCCAGACATATACGTAATACGTGGTATTTACAATGTTGCTGATATTGACTTTGATATGAGTCAATTTGGATTGTTCCTACAGAATGATGTATTGTTTATGACAATACCTATCAACTATAGTGTAAAAACACTTGGACGTAAGATTATGCCAGGTGACGTAATAGAGCTACCACACTTAAAAGACGAGTATGCTCTTAATGATTACCAAGTAGCACTAAAACGTTTTTATGTAGTTGAAGATGTAAACAGGGCGGCAGAAGGATTTTCACAAAGTTGGTATCCACATTTATATAGAGTCAAGATGAAACAAATTGTTGACTCACAAGAATTCAAAGAAATACTTGATTTGCCAGCAGAAGAAGGAAGTACAAATACATTACGTGATGTGCTTTCAACATATGAAAAAGAAATGCAAATCAATAATGCCGTTGTTGCTCAAGCAGAAGCAGACGCAGGTAAGTCAGGATACGAAACACAACAACTTTATACTTTACAAGTTGATAAGTCAGGTAAACCTGAAATGGTTACAACTGACATAAACACTTTAGATATTTCACAACAAGGTTTACTTGCAGACAGAGTTAACCAAACACCAGAGAGATCAGGGTATGATGGTTACTTGTTAGGCGATGGTATTGCACCAAACGGTGAAGCATTTGGTCATGGATCAAGTTTTCCACTTAACCAAATTAAAGGTGATTACTTTTTAAGGACAGACTTTATGCCAAATAGATTATTTAGATTTGACGGACAACGTTGGACTAAGATGGAAGATGCTGTTAGAGTTAATATGTCTAACACTGATACTAAGAATACACAAAAAGGTACATTTATTAATAACACAACAACAAGCAACATTGGTGGAGAAACAGTCAAAGAAAGACAACCTGTCAGTAAGGCTTTGAAACCAAGGAGCGATAATTAATGAATAAAGTTAGACACAATATGGCAGGATTTATATTTGCAATTTTAGGATTATATTTTTTAGTGTTAGATGTAAATGCACATCATCATGGTGGTAACACATTACTTGGTGTTGGAGAAATGACATGGATGTGGTTTACTATGGCAGTTGTGCATTTCTTTTTAAATGATTGTCAATGTAAACAATGCAAAGGTAACGGATAATGCAACATTTTTATGACGGACAGATAAGAAGGTACATTACGCAGATTATTCGCCTAATGAGTAACTTCTCTTATGCTGACGGTAAAGGTGCGTTAGTACAAGTTCCTGTTATGTATGGTGACATTACTAGACAAGTAGGACATTTAATTAGAGATAATTCAGAAAATAAAATTCCAAGTGCTCCTCGTATAGGTATACACGTTACTGGTATGGAGATGGATAGAACAAGAACTGCTGACTCTACATACACAGGTAAGATACATTTAAGAGAACGTGAGTATGATAGTGCAGGTAAAGAATATTTAAACACACAAGGTAAGAATTATACAGTAGAACGTTTAATGCCTACACCTTATACCTTACAACTATCAGCAGACATTTGGTCAACAAACACAGAACAAAAATTACAAATCATGGAACAGATACTAATGCTGTTCAATCCAAGTTTAGAAATACAAACTACAGACAACTATGTGGACTGGACTTCTTTGTCAGTTGTTAATTTAGAAAACATTAACTTTAGTTCAAGAAGTATTCCTGTAGGAACTGAATCAGACATTGACGTTGCTACACTAGGATTTAGTACACCAATTTATATTAGTCCACCTGCTAAAGTTAAAAAGCTAGGTGTTATAACAAATGTTATAATGAGTATATTTGATGAAAGCAAAGGTACTGTTGACCTAAGTACTACTATGCCTGAGCTACAAGCAAACGATGATAGTTATGCTAACACCACAAAAGGTTCTGATACTAGCACAGTAAGTAAACCTGGTATGGGTAAATCAAGCAAGTCTACTGCACACTTGGCAGTTTCAACTGCGTCTGGTTATGATGCAATAGTAATGAACAATGTTGTACAGCTTGGTAAGAATGGTGTATCAGGTGACATACAATGGAGTACAGTATTAGATGCAGAACCAGGTATGTACAGAGCTTCATTAAGTAAAATTTATTTAGACAGAGAAGGATTTACTGCACCAGTGGTAGGAACTTTTGCTGTAAACAGCTTAGACGAAACACAAATTATAGTTAATTGGGACGAAGATACTATACCTACAAACACAGTTATAGTTGGTCCTGTTTCTACAAAAGGTACTATTGATTACATCATAGATCCTTTAAAAACTAATCCAACAAATATCAAAGGTGACGGTATTAGAGTATTGTTACTAGGAGATATAGGTTCTAAAGAAAATGCAGACGGACCAGATGCTTGGAAAGGTGCAGGTGGCGATCTATTAGCTAACGAAAATGATATAATTGAGTGGAATGGTAATGACTGGGAAATAGTATTTGATGCTAGTGCAAACAGTGGTCAAGATTCAACAGTACCAGAAACTACATACACAACCAATTTAAATACAGGTATCCAATACAAATGGAACGGAGCAGAATGGATGCTTACGTTCGAAGGCGAGTATCGAAAAGGAACCTGGCGCCTAGTACTCTAAATAAGTAGTTATATGAGCAAGATTATTTGTAGCGGTGCCCTCTTCTACACACTAGATACACAAAGATTCTTATTTCTGCATAGAACACAAAGCAGACAATCAGACGTTTGGGGACTAGTTGGTGGAACTAATGAATCGGAAGAAATTCCGTATAAAGCATTACTGAGAGAAATAAAAGAAGAAGTAGGCGACACACCTGAAATAATCAAATCAATTCCATTAGAAACTTTTGTAAGTAACGATGAAAAATTTAATTTCCATACTTACCTTTGTGTTATAAAAGAAGAATTTATTCCACAACTAAATGGCGAACATAATGGATATGCTTGGGTAAGTTTTGGTAATTGGCCAAAGCCATTACACCAAGGATTGCGTAATACATTACAAAGCAAATCAAACTTAACAAAATTACAAACAGTATTTCAACTAGTATCTTTAATGGAGAAGTAAATGATTAAAGTCTATGGCGATATTATGCTTGACCGATGGATAGTAGGAGAAGCAAATAGAATGTCACCAGAAGCACCTGTACCTGTGTTGCTTGAAGATCATCAAGAATGGTCAATAGGTGGTGCTGGTAATTTAGCACTTAACATTCAAAGTTTAGGAACTGAAGTAACATTAATAAGTGTTGTAGGACATGACAAAGAAGGCTATAAATTATTAGAACTTTTACAAGACACAGGAGTAGAATGTGCAGTAGGAGGCGACTTAGAAACCACAACTACCAAAACAAGATTAGTTGCAAAAGGCGGCCAACATATTGTACGTTGGGATAGAGAGATTGAATACACAGGCGATCAATCAATAGATAGATTAAGTTCACACGTTAAAAAAGATGATATAATTTGCATAAGTGATTATGCAAAAGGAACCGTAAGACGAGATACAGTAGCTAACCTATTAGAAAAAGAAGTAAAAATTTTAGTTGATCCTAAACAAGATGCAAACTTTTATTATGGAGCATATCTTGTAAAACCAAATATGCAAGAATACGAAGCATGGTTTGGCAAATGGAATAAGACAGAAGCTCTTAGACAAATGCAAAGATTCAATTGGACTTGGTTAGTTGTTACAGATGGTGCAAATGGTATGCACGTATTAAACATACTAGATGAGTACCAACATTTTAAAGAAGAAGTAAAAGAAGTTGCAGACGTTACTGGTGCAGGAGATACTGTAATGGCAGTTATTGCCTATGGTATTGATAAGGGTATGGACATATTTGAAGCCTGTAAATTATCCTGTTATGCCGCGGCTAGAATAGTAGAAAAACGTGGTGTTGCTTTAATACAACAAGACGATTTGGAACGCAATATCGTATGGACTAATGGGGTGTTTGATATACTG